>OMJG01000583.1_pt1 | contig 26208 bp, 26 predicted proteins | sample 1646431 | NCBI WGS metagenome assembly OMJG01 (sample SAMN03771674, study PRJEB25209) | food metagenome | isolation source: Cotija cheese | place: Mexico:Jalisco,Michoacan | collected 2011-12-12
AATCTTAACTTTTCTTTATTTTTCCAAAGTGGCTAACTTGTTCTTGCAATTTGCGGTTAATATCATCTTATTAAATTGAGAGATAGATCAATATCTAAATAACTAGGAGGAATGACTACATGAAAGACGAAACTGTCTTTGATTCTACTTCATCCGAAAATTCCGATTCGGATCATGTCCCGATAAAAAACTCAACAAAAGCTTGGCAATTAACCAGTGAACAACTGGCTTCAAAATACCAAACAGATTTGGAAAAAGGGTTAACCAGTGCCGAAGTCAAGCGGCGCCTAGATCGTGATAGTAAAAACGAACTAGAGACCAAGAAAACTTCCAAATTTATTCAATTCATTAAGCAGTTCAATAACAGTATCATTTATATTTTAGCTGCTGCTGCTATTATGACTTTCTTAATGCAAAGATATTCCGATTCAATCGTTATTGGCCTAGTAATTATCGCTAATGCCATCATTGGATATATTCAAGAACGACAAGCTGGTAATGCTCTAGAAAAAATCCGTGAATTACTAGTCTCCAAGAACTTTATCTTCCGTGATGACGAAAAACTAGAAATCGATGCCCGTGACTTAGTTGTTGGTGACTTGGTCAATCTAGAAGCTGGGGATGCTGTCCCTGCCGATATGCGTTTGATTTCCGCTGATAACTTAAGTGTTCAAGAGTCTGTTTTGACTGGTGAAACTAATCCAGTTGAAAAAATCGAAGAAGCCATCCCTGATGACAAACTTCCTTTGGCCGAAAAAAAGAATATGGTTTACGCTTCAACTGCTGTTACCAAAGGTTCAGGTCTTGGAATCGTTGTCGCCACGGCTGATGATACTGAAATCGGTCAAATCCAAGACTCTGTGGAAAATGTTAAGGAAAAGCCAACCCCATTGATGCAAAACTTGAACTCACTAGGTTTTGGCTTATCTGTCGCTATCGTAATTGCGGCGGTAGTACTATTCATTATCGGCTACTTTATCGATACTTATACTCTGCCTACCTTGTTAATTGCTGTAATTACCATGGTCGTAGGTTCGATGCCCGAAGGATTACCCGCTAGTACCTCAGTTGTTTTGGCTATGGGTACTCGTAAAATGACTAAGCGTAACGTTATTGTCAAATCCTTACCTGCTGTTGAAACTTTGGGTGCTGTTGACATCGTTAATACCGATAAAACCGGTACTTTAACTAAAAACGAAATGACTGTTCAAAAAGTCGTCACTCCAAATCACGTCTTCGATGTTACTGGTGTCGGTTACGATGCTGACGGTGGTGTTGATTTCGAAGGCGATTTGGAATTAGACGACAAAAAATACGATTGGCAAAAAGATGAACACATGAGAAAACTAGTTCACATTGCTGGTCAAACAACCGATGCTCAATTGCATTTTGAAAATAATCGCTGGGAATTAAACGGTGAACCAACTGATGGTGCCTTAACGACGCTTTATCGTAAGATGACTGGTGAAGATCCTGAAGTTGACGAAATCGATTCGCTACCATTTGACTCGGCCTTTAGATTCTCTGCTCGTTTGGCAGACTTTGAAGGAAATAGAGTTTTGATGGTTAAGGGTTCTCCTTCTACTATCATGAACCTTTCTAAATCAGAGACTGATAAAGACTATTGGAACGATCAAATGAAGAATTTAGCTTCTGACGGTTTGCGAGTGGTCGCTTTAGCTTATCAAGTCGTTGATGACAACTTAGAAGAAATCGACAAGGATAAGATCAAAGACTTAAATCTAGTTGGTTTAGTTGGTATCATCGATCCACCTCGTGAGGAAGCTCGAAAATCAATTCATGAGTTACGCATGGCTGGTATCAAAGTCAAAATGATTACTGGTGACCATCCTGATACAGCGATGGCAATTGCTAACAAATTAGACTTGGATTCAGTCGTCCGGGCTATCACAGGTCCTGAAATCGATGCTATGTCTGATGATGAATTGACTGCTAAAATCGACAATTACAATGTTTTTGCTAGAACTACACCAGCTAACAAGTTAAGAATCGTTCGAGCTCAACAAGCTAATGACCACGTTGTTTCAATGACTGGTGATGGTGTCAACGACGCGCCTGCCTTGAAACAAGCTGACATCGGTGTGGCTATGGGTATCAAAGGTACCGAAGTTGCCAAAGAATCCGCTAATATGGTTCTAGCCGATGATGACTTTGCCGATATCGTAATGGCTGTTCGTGAAGGTAGACACGTCTTCGATAACATTCGTAAGACGATTCGTTTCCTATTACCTACTAGTTTTGCTGAAGGTTTGATTGTGGTAATCAGTATCTTGCTTGGTCAAGACTTGCCACTTTATCCTGCTCAATTGCTTTGGATCAACATGGTTTCTGCCTTGACGATCCAATTCGCCTTTATTTTCGAACCACCAGAATCTGGAATCATGGCTCGTGGTCCTAGAAATGTTAAAGCCGGTCTGCTGACGAAATTAGATACCTTCGAAATCGTCTACGTTTCAGCGTTAATCTCTGGACTAGGAATTTGGGCCTTTGATATGTTGACTCGCCAAGGATTGCCAGAAGTTGTTGGTAGTACGATGGCTCTTAACATCATTATCTTCGGTAAAATTTTCTATCTCTTTAATCTTAGAAATAATTATCCAGTTATTTCAAAATACTTCTTCCAAAACAAGATGGCCTTTTACATCATTGGAATCTTGATCTTGTTACAAATGGGAATCATTTATCTACCATTCATGCAAGATATCTTCCACACAACTAATATCAACTTCTGGTATGGTTGGGGAATTCCAATTATCGCCGGATTTATTGTTCTGATTGTGACTGAAATCGGTAAGTTTATCCGTGTACGTGTTTTGAGAAAAGCTTAGTTAACCAATATAAAGTAAAATACCCCATAATTGTTAGACGACAAATCTAATAATTATGGGGTATTCTTTTTGATTCTTTCTTGATTAGTGGCAACATTCCGTCCTCCATAGCAAAGAAAATTTGGCTGAAACGATGTGGACACGACTTGGAGCCTTTGCTAAGCCCAAAACCGGGCAAAGTCTTCAAGCTCGGTCTTTCACTAGGCAATAAATTGCCAAGAGAAATTTCACATCTGAGTCAATTTTCTTTACTATTCCGGACTAGATAGTAGCTTTATTTTTAATATTAACAAACAAAGGTATCCAGTTTTCATCGAAAAATTAAAGAAACAAGAAACAAAAAAAGTCGGATACTAGCAATATCCGACTTTAAATAACTTAGATTTACTTTTGGACGAGGACATTTTTTGCTCTCGTTTCACTTATAATAGCATGTCCAATATCAAAATTGTTTTTCTACATTTTATCCATAGTTTCATTCAGCAACTCATCGACCCGATTATTTCCAACATTAGTCGCATGTCCTTTAGTCCACTCAAAAGTTTTTTTCGGAACAGTTGGCAATAATCTATCTAATTGCTTCCACAATTCAACATTTGCTAAAGCACTGCCATTAGCCTTTTTGAAGCCTCTTCTCTTCCAACCATTTAACCAATTTTTAGTAATAGCATTTAGTACATATTGAGAATCTAAGACAAATATCGCATTTTGTTGGTTGATTTTCAGGTCATTTAATCGAATAATACTCTGAATTAGGGCCATTATCTCCATGCGGTTATTAGTTGCACCTAACTCACCTGCAGTCCCTTCATATGTTTGACCGTTATTACTGATATGATAAGCCCAAGCAGCTTTGTCATCAGTTCTAACATGGCTACCTTTAACATTACCGTGATTTCTAGATCCACCATCGGTGTAAACCACAACGTCAAAATCATTAATATTTGATGCTTTGGTCACTTTTTTAGGAGAACTCTTCTTATTATTGTAGGAATCTGTTCCTGTTAAAAATTTTTCTGCTTCTGCTCGATTCGTAAAGCTTTTATATCTGGCATTGGCAAATCCATCGACTTGTTTCTTGCATTCAGGCCATGTTAAATAGATGCCTGGCTTTTTTCCTTTTCTTACTGCATAATATTTTTGCAATTGTCATACCTCATTTGGTTAAAATTTCTCAATAATAATTATATAATAATATCTTGTTGGGGTGAATTTATGAAAAAGGGACAATGGCCGATACTCTACATTCACGGATTTCGTGGTGGAGACTATACGACACAAAAAATGATTGAATCAGCTTTGAAATGTAACGGTAAAAAATCAGACCAGTTTCTCAAAGCTATTATTAACTGGCGCGGCAAAGTTACATATGAGGGAACTTGGACTGACGATGAACATCCAATCGTGCAAGTTGTTTTCCAAAACAAGTGGGTTGGCAGTAACCAAATGGAATATTGGTTAGTGAAACTCTTATTTGATTTACGTTTAAAACACGAATTTACTACATATGACGCAATCGGACACTCTCTAGGAGCAGTCGCCTTAGTTTTAGTCAATCTAAGGGAAAAGATGCGTCCTTATATGCCACGACTTAAAAAATTAGTACTCATTGCAGGACCCTTTAACGGAATTCTTGGACTCGGTGATCTTCCCAACGTCAATCGAGTTCGTCCTAATGGTCGCCCTGCCTTCATGAGTCCTACATATTTTAGAATATTTATGAATAAAAACAACATTTCAGATGACTTACGAGTTTTAAATATTTTTGGAAACGTTGGTGACCACTCGAATAGTGATAAATACATCTCGGTCACTTCAGCCAAATCCATCTCATATATTCTTGAACCTCGATTAAAGGAATATAACGAATATTTAATTAAAGGTACTAATGCAGAACATTCAATGCTTCACGATGATTCTGAAATTTTAAATACGGTCAACGGTTTCATTTACTACAATCCGTTGCCATAACGTTATATAATTACGTTGCGCCGTTTAGTTTTTAGAGAGATTTGGAGGGGATTTCTATCAAAGCTTGGGAGCTATTCAGACTAGATATAAAGAGGACTTTACACTCAAAACCCGCCACTTTACTAATGTTGGCTATGATTATTTTGCCGTGTTTGTATTGTTGGTTTAACGTTTGGGCGTTATGGGACCCATATTCAAACACCAGTGGCCTAAAAGTTGCTGTTTATTCCGATGATCAAGCCGTCAAAGTTGAGGGACAAAAGATTGAAATCGGTGATCAGTTAATCGACAACTTGAAGAAAAACAATAAATTGGGCTGGACTTTCGTTGATTCTAAGAAAGAACTCGACCAAGGTGTTAAAGATGGTTCTTATTACGCCGGTATTTATGTGCCTAAAAAGTTCTCAAGTGACATCATCAGTTTCTTATCAGGACACATTAAAAAGCCAACTTTGGTCTTCTCAGTCAACCAGAAAATCAATGCGATTGCCCCGAAATTGACAGAAACCGGGGCGACGACTTTACAAACGACTATTTCCAGTGAATTCATGGGAACTATTAGCAAAACTATTACGAAAGTTCTGAATAAGTCTGGGGTCGATATTCAGCATAATTTACCAATGATGCGGCGCCTTTCTTCCTTATTAGTCACAACTGACGATAATTTGCCTGAATTACAAAACATCATGGATAAAGTACAATACGCCAATACCATGGTGCCAAATTTAAATAATAAATTACAACAAGTCAACGACATGTACGGTTATTTGCCACTACTCAATCAGGATGCGCAAAAACTAACTAATATCAATAACATTTTGCCATTAGCTGATGCTGGTGGTACGGCTGCTAAAGACTTGCAAACTAAAATCCCTGAAATTCAAAGTGCCGGTTCGCAGATCAATGAGATTGATAGTGACTTTGGCCAAATTTCTAAATTAATGGATACTAGTATCACTCAAGTCGAAAATGGTATTCAAGTTGTTAACAAAGTTCAAAACGTCATCCCTGATATTCAACAACTCGGAGAAGATGCTCAAAACGCTACTAACAAAGTCAACAATGAGTTGATTCCAAAGATTCAAAAGGCGTTACCTGTTATCAAATCAACTGTCGATACTGGTTTATCCATGGTTTACAACATTGCTAAACAAATCAGCAATTCCTTGGAAAACGCCAATACCTTAATTGACAAAATAAAAAACGATCCAACTAACGAACAATTAAAAGAACAACTCAAGACCGTCCTAGAAAATGTTGCTAGCGATGCAACGCAATTAGCTCAAGTCAGTCGTCAAATAGCTTCATCATTGAGTGATTTACAAGACTTGTTCAACCGTTTAGCTCAAGACTTAGGCCACGATCAAATTACTATTTTTGACAAACCTATCAAACATCTAAACGACTTAGCTGCTTTTAACGAAACTCTAGCTGACAAAGCTAACGATATCGTCAACAACTATCAAGATCTCGATACAACTCAACTACAAAACAAGCTTTCTGAATTACAATCACAATCCGACAAGATTGCTAGTGGCGTTGCTGAAATCAAAGATCTCAATATTACCGATAGTGTTTCTGATACCATTACCAATATCAGTACTTTCTTAAAGGATGCCGGTTCGACGCTTAGCAATGTCAACAACAATATCATCCCCGCTATCCCTGGACTTTTGAACAATACTCAAGGCGTTTTGAAAACAGCTTTGGCTTATCTTCAAAAGTACCAAAAACAATTGCCAGCTGTTGGTAATGAAATTCATGATGCCAACCAATTGTTAAACGGTAACATGGGAAATATTGTAACAGGTATTAATCTAGCTAATGATTTTTATAATAATGACTATCCAACTTTGAAGAAGAAACTTGCTACAGCCACCTTCTTCGTGCAATATCAATTGCCACAGATTGAGAACGAATTAACAACTACTTTAAATCTGGTCAATTCAAAAACACCAGAGTTGGAAAAAGCCTTATCAACTGCCAATGACTTTGCTCAAAACGATTGGCCACAGTTGAAAAAAGACGTTCACCATTCAGCTACCTTACTCAAGAAAGGTGAAAAAGACGTCGATTTAGGTGCCATTATCAAGTTGATGAAGTCCGATGCTGAAAAGGAATCTGATTTCTTCGCTAACCCAGTTAAGTTGAAACAAGACAACCTTTATGATGTACCTAACTATGGTTCTGCCAGTGCACCATTCTACCTAGCTTTGTGTATTTGGGTCGGTGCCTTGTTGCTATCCAGTGTCTTCACGGTTCACTTCAAGTTAAATGACCGTCAAAAATACCGTTATAGCTTCAAGCAAAGATTCAATGGTCGTTACTTGACCTTTGGATTCCTAAATCAATTACAAGCTGTCGCAGCTGCTCTAGGTAACATCTTCATCTTGCATGCTTACACGAAACAAAAGATTTGGTTAATTGTATTCTGTATGCTGGTAAGTTTCGTCTTCATTTCAATTCTTTACTCGCTAGTCCAAATGTTTGGGACGGTTGGTAAGGGATTAGGGATTATCATTTTGGTATTATCAATTTCTGGTGCCGGTGGTAACTTCCCTGTCGTTCTTTCCGATGGATTCTTCAGAGTTATCAATCCATACTTGCCATTTACCTATGCGGTCAATTTGATTCGTGAAGCCGTCGGTGGAATTTATTGGCCTAACGCCACAAAAGATATTATTATATTGTTGGCATTCGGAATTGGTTTTTACTTGTTAGGTCTTCTAACGACCGAAAAATTGAAGCCATTCATGCACAAACTACACAAGAGTGCCAAGAAGAGTATGATTATTGAATAATTTGGATTAGAGGGAAATAAATGTCAGATATAAAAATGAAATCCTATCGACCTTTCATTACGAAAAGTTTCTTCTGGGATTTCCCAACACATTTCAATCTTAAAGAAGTCAGCCAATTTCTTGGTTTAGAAATCGATCCAACGACTAAGTATATTTCAGATAGTGCCAAAACTATCATGCGTAACGACGGGATTTATTGGTTATTACAAAGAAAGCATACTGAAAAAATCAGTGCTTTGATTTCTCTAAGCGACTTAGATCTGGACGATAAAAAAGCTGCCTTGATGGTTACTTTTAAAGATGTCACCGATGCTGAAAAACAAGAAATTGCTCAAAGACTGTTGGTATTTTTGAAAGACCAAATTTCTCTTCAAACTATTGAAATCAATCAATTAGATCGTATTGTTCAAGAAAACTTCACAAATAATGGATATAATGTAATAAATAATACATTAAAGAGGAGTTAACTTATATGTACGGATATGGTTACGGTTTTGGTCCCAGCTATTTATTGATAATTATTGGTTTAGTTATCAGTTTGTGGGCATCATGGTACGTCAATCATAATTTCAAAAAATATGATCAATTCACCAGTCATCACGGAATCAGTGGTGCTGATGCTGCAAGGTTCATTTTGGACAATGCTGGGTTACAAAATATTCAAATCAACAAAGTCAGTGGTAATTTGACCGATAATTACAATCCTGGCAATAAAACTTTAAATCTTTCTGAATCAACTTATGATTCTACTTCGGTTGCGGCAATTGGGGTTGCTGCTCACGAATGCGGACATGCGATTCAAGATCAAACTAGTTACGTGCCTATGCGTGTGAGAGCTGCCTTAGTTCCCGCTGTTAATCTTGGTTCTAATGCTTCAATTCCTTTGATCATCGTCGGTGCCTTGCTAGGTATGAATCATACTTTGATCACGATCGGTATTTGGTTATTCGCCTTAGTTGTTTTATTCCAAGTAGTTACCTTGCCAGTTGAATTCAATGCTTCTGGTCGTGCTATTAAAATTTTGAGCTCAGGTGAAATGCTCGACAGTGATGAAGTTCCCATGGTTAAACAAGTACTTTTCTCAGCCGCTTTAACTTATGTCGCCGCTGCAATTTCAACTGCTCTACAACTACTACGTTTAATTATTATCTTCGGTGATAACCGCAATTAAAAAAAGCCTATTATTGGGCTTTTTTATTTTGTTTTAAAACTCTAAAAATTAGATTTTATGAGCATTTTGAAGTAAACTTTCTATTAAGAATAATAGAGGGGAATTTATTTTATGATTGATATTTGGATCATTTGGCTAATTCTCATTATCTTACTAGTCAATACAATTTCAGCACTGATCACTGTCTTCCACAGGCCTCGTAATATCGTTACTACTTGGGCTTGGATTTTAGTTCTCGTGTTATTACCAATTGTCGGATTCCTTATATATGCTTTCTTGGGTCGTGGGATTGCTCAAGAAAAAATCTTCAATATTAGCCGACAAGAACATTACAGTTTAAGCCAACTAAAGAAAATGGCCATAGCTGCTCAAAAGCGTCCTCAAAACGCCTCTCGTTACGATGAGACACGTTATGCCGACCATATAATAAGATTCTTCAATGAGACCGAAGAAGCGCCACTAACGCGTCACAATGAGATTGAGCTATTCTTCGATGGACAAGAAAAGTTCAAGAATATGTTTGAAGATATCAAAAAAGCTAAAGAAACTGTTCACGTGGAATACTACGCTTTTATCAAGAGTAATATTGGTGACCAGTTCTTAGACTTATTGACCCAAAAAGCTAAAGAAGGCTTAGAAGTCAGAATCCTCTATGATCCATGGGGTTCTGGTGGAACTAAACCAAAATATTTCAAGAAATTTCAAGCTGCTGGTGGTGAAGTCTTACCTTTTATCACCTCTAAAAACGTGATTGCTAAAACTCGTTTGAACTATCACTTGCACCGAAAAATTGTTGTTGTCGACGGAACTATTGGTTGGATCGGTGGATTCAACGTCGGCGACCAATACGTCAATACGACTGAAAAATTCGGTTACTGGCGTGACACCCACTCAAGAATCTTTGGTGCCGCTACGTTGTTGTTACAAGAGCGTTTCTTCCGTGACTGGAATGCTTCTCTAGACCGCAGTGCTGAACCATTGGAATTCTTAGAAAAGTACTTCCCATCTGACAAATTCAACACCGATGCTAACTTGCCTATCCAAATTATTTCTGACGGACCAGATAACCGTGAAGAAATACTAAAAGATGGTTTCATTGATATGATTATCAGTGCCAAGAAGAGTGTCTGGATTCAATCGCCTTACTTAGTACCTGACGATGCTATGTTCACTGCCCTAACGATTGCGGCAAGGTCTGGGGTCGACGTCAGGATCATGATTCCATGTATGCCTGATCACCCATTTATCTATCGTGCAACTCAATATTATGCTAATTTACTAACGACTTACGGAATCAAAATTTATAGTTATCAAAAAGGCTTTTTACATGCCAAAACATCCGTCTTTGATGATAAAATATGTTCTGTAGGTTCAATGAATCACGACTTCAGAAGTTACTCATTGAACTTCGAAGCTAACGCCTTTATTTACGACGCCAAAGTCGCACACCAAATTACTCGTTCCATCAAAAAAGATATGGATGACTCAATTCTTTTGACGCCAGAAATTATCAAGGAACAAGGTATGTGGCTTCACTTTAAACAAAGATTTTCACGACTCTTATCACCAATTCTGTAGAGAATATCACAAAAGAGGACCAAGTCTAACTTGGCCCTCTTATTTTTGAGAAAGGATAAATTTAATGACTTACTTTATCGTAGTTTTAATCGCCTTATTTGGAGCTTTGATGCGGACTGTTTTTGGATTCGGTGAAGCTTTAGTTACCATGCCGTTACTAGCTTTGATAGCCTTTGACTTACAAACTTCAACTGCTTTGATTGGAGCCTTAGGTTTAATCGTAGCAGTTCCGGTAGCTTTGAAATATCGCCAACACATCGATTTAGCAACTCTCAAACGACTAGTTATCGGTTCAATTTTGGGGATTCCTGTTGGGATTTTGATTATCAAGCTCGGTTCTCCACAAATCATCATGAAAGTATTAGGGAGTTTTATCGTAATTTACGGTGTATACAATCTCTATGCCTTAAAGCGTCAAAAGACTTCTAATTTAAAAATTGGCGATAAATGCGATTATCTAGCTGGAATCGTTTCGGGAATTTTGGGTGCATCATTTAACAGCCATGGCGTCCCCATCGTCGTCTACGGTACAGCCAAAAAATGGGACGCTGACAAATTACGGGGCATCTTACAAGGTCATTTCGTCTGCGTCGGTAGTTTAGTCGTCTTGAGCCAATTAGCTTCTGGTATGTGGAATATTGAAGTTATCAAGTTACTTGCAATGATCATCCCTTTATTGCTAATCGTGATACCACTAGGGAATTGGATCAATTCCAAAATCGACAGCCAACATTTTACTAAATACGTTTATATGGTGTTAATTATCTTTGGATTAATTTTATTGCTAAAACGTTGATTTTTTGTAGTTAGAAATTTCCCTTTACGTTATACTTACTGCACAATTTATTATTAAAGGGGAAAAATTATGAATGAAACCGGAAGAACTGTACCTAATGAGATCAAAGGTTGGAACTGGGGAGCCTTCATGTTTAATTTCATCTGGGGGATCGGTAATAAGACCTACTTACCACCACTCTGCTTGATTCCAATTTTTAATATTTTTTGGATATTCGTTGTGGGATTCAAAGGCAACACTTGGGCTTGGCAAAAAGGTAACTACAAAGATGTGGAAACTTTTAAAGCGGTTCAAGCAACTTGGAACCGTGCTGGAATATTCCAATTCGCTTTTGTCGTATTAGTAATTCTGCTCTACTTCTTCATCTTTGCAGCAATGATTGGTTCGCTCTTATCTGATTATTAACAAAAAGGACTTCGCCAGAATGTATCTCACACTCTAGTGAAGTCCTTTTTTGATAGCATAAAGCTTATTCATATATACGATTAACAACTCTTTGGTGATATAAATCGTTTCCTTGTCCCCAAAAAATAAAGCTCAGTGAAACGTATACGACCGCTAAGATGACGTTTAAAACATCAAATTTCATATAATCAGTCAACATTAAACTAATTATGAAAATAATTGAAATTACTGGTTCGATAGCTCCCAACCAAACGTGTGAATTATTTGCTAAAACGTATTTCTCAAGGATTAGAGACGTAATAGAACCTATAACAAAAATAATACCCATAATAATTACACCCCCATAATTAATCAGCGTATATTATCGTATCACAATTATTTTTCTGAAATAATCGCAAAAGCTCATGAAAACGTATCCAAGTAAAAATACAACCTTTTTATATCGATATATTAGATAATTAACGCTTGGGGGAAATAACTTTGTACACACAAATTGATATTTACGAACTACTAAATTTATTGAACAAAAAACTCGGACCACAAAACTGGTGGCCAGCTGAAAAAACTGAAGAAATGCTTTCGGGAATGATTCTGATCCAAAATACTAACTCAAAAAACGTTGCTAAATCATTAGATAATCTCAAAAAAGCAACCGACTTTGAAGCCGATAAAATTTTGCAATTATCCGCCGCTGACTTAGAACAACTGATCCAACCTAGTGGCTTTTTCCACAACAAAGCTATCTATTTACGTTCACTCTTAACTGCTTACGTGAATGATTTCGATGAATGGGAAAAGTTGCCGACTAAACTTCTTCGCAAAAAATTACTAGCTCTCAAAGGCATTGGCAACGAAACAGCTGACGTGTTACTGCTCTACTACTTCCATCGTCCCGTCTTTGTGGCTGACAACTATGCCATGAAACTCTTCACTCAACTGCATACTTTTACAAAGCGGCCCACTTATATGCAACTTAAAAATGCCGTTCAAAAAGATTTTAAAATGGATTCCAGAAAAGCCGAAGAATTACATGCTTTGATTGACGAATTCGGTAAACTCAAAAGTGATTATTTTCGCGATTACCAACTATTATTACCGGGTTTAACGACCTATAATTCCATAAAAAAATAAGTGGATGATTTCCTTCTCGTGATTTTTTAAAGCTACAAGATCATTTTCACTAGCATTCATTGAGTAATTAATAAATAAATCCAAGAAAATCATTGCGCCTTCATTAGTTACCTCATCACTCAAAATTCCTTCTTGGCGTCCTTGGTCCAACAATTTAAACCAGAAATTGCGTTTATATTGGTTATAAGCTTTTACAACACTGTTATCACCATTTTGGTTACTGAATTCTCTTTGTAAAAATATCGCAAAATCATCATTGATGTCACCGGCCAAACTCGAGCCACTATTCATCATCGTTTTCATTTTTTCGACAAATGACAGTGAACCATCATCCAACAATTTGTCATATTCTGAATAACCGTCAATAATTAATTTAATAATCACTGCTCGTCCCAAAGCTACTTTACTAGGAAAATACTTATACAAAGTCACTTGAGAAGACTGCGCCTCTTTAGCAATGTTTGCTATGGAGGTTTTTTTATAGCCTTTTTCCAAAAACACTCTAGTTGCCGCTTCTAAAATTGTCTGCTTTTTATCTTTTTTACGTTTTAAATTATTAGTCATAATAAATTCCTCGAAAAATTTTTTATTAAATATTTCAGTTTTTAGCTTAATCTATCAATCTTTCTAAAATCGACTCACAAAATAGTTCAAAATCCTATTATTTCGCGATTGACAAGCATAATACCCAGCTTTAATATACTCGGTAAATAGTGAACTATTCAAGAATTATATTTCATTTTTAGAGGTAAATTATTATGTTTATTCAAGCAAATCCAACTTTACACATCGATCATCTTCAAAAGAGATTCGGTAAATTCCAAGCTTTAAAAAATATCACTTTTGATATTTATCCCGGGGAAGTCTTTGGATTTATTGGGCCTAACGGTGCTGGGAAATCAACTACGATTCGAACTCTTCTCGGAATTTTAAGGGCATCTGGAGGTAAAGCAACAATTTTTGGGCGTGATGTTTTTAAGGATGCCGTTAAAATTCATCAACATCTAGCCTACGTACCCGGTGATGTTTATTTGTGGCCTAATCTGACCGGTGGTGAAATCATCGACTTGTTTTTAAAGCTCAGTCACAATCGCCACACTCAAAAAACTGACGAATTAATTAAAAAATTCCAACTCGACCCTACTAAGAAGGCTCGTACTTATTCCAAGGGTAATCGTCAAAAAGTTGCTTTGATTGCAGCCTTATCAACAGAAGCTCAGTTGTATATTTTCGACGAACCCACTTCTGGATTAGATCCTTTGAATGAAGAGGTTTTCCAACAAGAAGTGCTCAAGCTCAAGCAAGCTGGCAAAGCAGTTTTATTGTCGAGTCATATCTTATCAGAAGTCGAAAAAATGTGTGATCGAATCGGCATTATCCGTAACGGTGAAATCGTCGAGACTGGTACTTTGGAACAAATGAGACATCTGACTAGAACTGTCATCAAAGTTCAGACTGCCGAACCTACTCCTGAATTGCCAACCTTGATTGGTGTTCATAACGTCGTTATAGAAGACAATGGCAGTCAAACTCTAGCTGTCGATTCAGAACATTTGGACGCCGTGATGGATTACTTATCTAAGAAACAAATCCTCTCTATCCAAGCTACGCCACCAACACTAGAAGATTTATTCCTTCGTTATTATGATTCCAACGAGGTAGATCAACATGCAAACTAAAAGATTTCAGAAAACTATTTTCTTAACCAAATTTAATTTCAAACGCGACTGGTTCAAATTATCACTTTGGGCTTTAGTCTTGATTGCTTTGTTCGTTGGCGTTGCCGGCAAATTCACTAGTCTTTACGGTTCTAAAGCCGGTATTGATCAAATCGTTAAAACTCTCAAAACTCCAGCAATGGTTTCACTCTTTGGGAAAATGCCTCAAGGTCCTTATACTAGCGCTGACGTCTTTGCGGCAGAAATGACAGTTTTCATGGCCATCGTTGCCGTGATTATGAATTACTACTTTGTGATTAGAAATACACGTGGTGAAGAAGAATCAGGCGTTTTAGAATTGATTCAAGCCCATGCTGTCGGTCGAATGTCGCATTTGGCAGCTGTTTTGATTGAAAGTTTCGTTTTAAATTTTGGCATTGGCTTAATTTACGCTATCGGCTTACAATTTGCTGGCCTATCTGGAACTGACACTAACGGTAATTTCTTATTGGGCATCGGCTTAGGGGCGGTCGGATTTATGTTTGCTACTGTGGCCGCTGTAATAGCCCAATTAAGTGACAACTCACGTTCCGCAACGATACTCGCTTATTTAATTTTTGCTGCAATGTATATTGCTAGAATGATCACCGACGTTTCGCATCCCAAATACACTTGGTTCGTTCCTTTAGGTTGGGTCGAAAAATTTTCAACTTATCAAAACAATAACTGGCTTCCAGTCGTTTTCATGCTTTTGGTTTCAATGATCTTGATACTCCTAGCCTTCTATCTCAACGGACATCGTGACATCGGTTCTGGTTTGATTGCTACTAGACCGGGACGTAAAAACGCCAGCATCTTCTTACGTGGACCAATTTCCTTGTTGTGGCGTCTTAATCGAATCAGCATCGTAGTTTGGTTCTTTGGAATCATGATTTTAGGCATGACTTATGGTTCAATTTTTAACACTATCGGGGATATTCTCAAAACCAATCCGATGTTTAGTCAATTATTAGATACCAAAGCCATCAATACTGCAAATTTGTTACTAATCAAACAATTTATTGGTGTATTGATTATCGTCTTTGCCGTTTTAGCTTTGATTCCTGGAATCTCTCTGATCAACTACTTAAAAACCGGCGAAAACAAGGGGTACTTAGAAATCATTCACTCAAAACCTACTAGCCGTCTCAGACTATTTTCTTCCATAACCCTAGTATCACTAATTACTAGCATTGCAGTCTTATTCGCTGGTATTTTAGGATTATACCTTGGTGGTAACGCCGTTATGGATCAACCTTTGAAGTTTGATCTCTTCTGGAATTGTTTTATCGGCTACTTGCCACCAACCCTAATTATGCTTGGTATTTCAACTTGTCTACTAGGTTGGATGCCCAAATTTGTCAGTTTAAATTATGGCTATTTAATCGTTGGATTCTTTGTAAAATACTTCGGCAAACTCTTGAAATTACCCGATTGGACTGAAAAAATCACACCTTTTGGCTTTATCGATAAGGTTCCCGTTCACAATTTCGATGTGACAACTTTTTGGTGGCAGCTACTCATTGCCGTCATCTTAATCATTGTCGGTTATCTTGGTTATCGAAGACGTGACCTAATTACTGGCTAGTTAATTGCGTAACCGTTTGCAGTGATTTATCATTTAAGTAACTTTAGTAGTTGAAAGGATGATTAGATGTATACAGCTTCAGATAATCGTTATCAAGGACCAGTGCGTCATGCTGGAAACTCTGGTTTAGTTTTACCACCAATTTCTCTAGGATTGTGGCGCCATTACGGCAGTGCTGATCCACTAGCTGACCGCAAGAAAGTTTTACTACACGCTTTTGACCGTGGCGTTTTCCACTTTGATGTGGCTAACCACTATGGTGACGGTGACTTCGGTAGTTCAGAAAGATTACTCGGACAAGTTTTAAACACTGACCTAAAACCATATCGTGACGAATTAGTTATTTCTACTAAAATCGGCTATGAAATCCACGATGGTCCATTTGGCACCGGCACTTCTAGAAAAGCCCTCCTTCAAGGGATCGACTCTTCTCTAGAACGTCTCAATTTGGATTACGTCGATGTACTTTACGCTCACCGTTATGACGACCAAACACCAATCTACGAAACTGTTCGTGCTCTTGATGATATCGTCAAATCAGGTAAAGCCTTGTACGTTGGCGTTTCAAATTTTGAAGTTCCCCAAATGAAAGAAGCACTCAAACTATTCAAAGAACTCGGCACACCAGTTGTCTTGAACCAAATGAGCATGAATCTGTTGAATGACCACGTTGATGCCAGTGGTTTAAGAGATGTTCTAAAAGATGGTGGCGTTGGTGCAATTGCCTACGGACCACTATGTGAAGGACTATTATCCGACCGCTACTTAGACGGTTTGACTGATGATTTCAAGATTCATCCAACTAATAAAGTACTATTAGCCAAGGGTAAAGATGCCTTAGTTGCTAAACTAAATGAATTAAACGACATCGCTCAAAACCGTAATCAAACCTTGAGTCAAATGTCACTAGCCTGGCTTCTAGGAGATCCTGTCGTATCGAGTGTAATTATCGGAACTACTAGTGTAAAACACTTAGACGACAATTTAGATACCATCAACAAGCTAGATTTCACTAATGACGAAGTTAAAGCTATCGAAAAAATCATTAAGAAATAACAAAACCCCGATGGAACTCAATTACTGAATTCTATCGGGGCTTTATTTTATCTATTTATAAAATGTTTCTCTAACTGCTTGTGTAATTGCGATTTGAACGTGTGCATATGACAAACCACCTTGAATATATAGTGAATATGGTGGTCTGATTGGACCATCAGATGATAACTCGATAGTTGAACCTTCAACGAAACTACCTGAAGCCATAACGACATCATCCTCGTAGCCATCTTGGTGACTAGGAATTGGATCAACGAAAGAGTTCATTGGTGAGTAGTGTTGAATGGCAGCACAGAACTTAACCATTGGATCTGGATCACCGAAGGAAACTGTTTGAACGATATCAGTTCTTGGAGCATCCCACTTAGGTGAAACGTTCATACCCATTTCTTCGCACAAAGCTGAAGTGAAGATCATACCTTTCAAAGCTTCACCAGTCGTATGAGCGGCCATGAAGAATCCTTGATAGAAGTCACGCAAATAACCCCAAGTAGCCCCTTCACCTTTACCAGCGCCAGGAACTGTCAAACGTGAACCGGCACCGTCAACCAAGTCTTCACGACCAACGATGTATGCACCACTCTTAACCAAACCAGCCCCGGCATTCTTGTAAAGTGAACCAGCCATGATATCAGCACCGTAAAAAGTTGGTTCTTCTTTTTCTGAAAATTCACCATAACAATTATCGATGAAGACATTGACGTCAGGACGAATTGATTTAACGAATTTGATCATCTTAGCGATTTTTTCAACTGTAAAACTATCTCGAACAGCGTAACCACGAGAACGTTGGATGGCAACCACTTTGATAGATTCATCTTGTAAGTCTTTTTTGGCTTGGTCATAGTCAACTGAACCATCATCTAGCAATTCAGTAGCTTTGAAATCAATCCCGTATTCCTTCATATTACCGCGCTTGTTTCCAGCTAAACCGATAACTTCTTGAATCGTATCGTAAGGAGTTCCTGTTAAATAATAAAGCGTATTGCCAGGACGCAACATACTAAATAGAGCTGTTGAAATAGCATGTGTTCCTGAAGCAAATTGAGGACGAACTAAGGCATCGTCGACTTTGAAATAGTCAGCGTAAATTGCTTCGATTTTGTCACGGCCGATATCATCGTAGCCATACCCAGTTGATGGCACTAAATCTTCTTCCCCAACACGATGCTTTCTAAATAGGTTCAAAACTCGTTGTTGATTGTACAAAACTTGTTGGTCAATCTCTTCTAGACGTGGTTGAATCAACTTTTCTACTTTAGCAACTTTGTTCTTTAAATCTTCTGGTAAATCATCTGTCCATGATAATGACATAATAAACTCCCTCAATAATTATTTTTTAAAACCTCCGCTTGCACAGAAATTTTTCCGTCCGCATTCTTATTCCAATATACACCTTGAATTTCTGGCACAAAACCAGGAAAACGTTCGATAGCTCCAACGAGATCTTCAAAATACTTCAAATCGACATCTTGCCACTTCTCACCCGGTGCCACAATGAAGACCCCAGGAGGATATGGCAATGCCCCTTCAGCCGCAATTCGACCTTTGATATCCTGCAAATCAACTAACTCACTTTGATTCTTCATGAACAATCTATCTGCTTGAGCCGGCGTCATTTCGTAATCTTGCATGTCCTTTTTGGCAAACAATTCTTTTTGAAGAGTAAAAGTCTTGTTTTGACGATAGTAGTCATGCATCTCTTGGCACAACTGCTTCAAAGTATAACCTTGATAACGTTTTGAATATTGTTTTGCTAATTTTGGCAAAACTTTTGTTAATGGAGCGTCGGCCAAATACAAACGTTCAAATTCCAAAAAGGCCTCTAATAGTATATCTAATTCTTCCTTTGAATCGCCAGGAGTTAGTAGGAATAATAATGAATTTAAATCATCTTTGGCACGGATAATTCGTTTCTCCATCAAAAATTCCGCTACTACTGGACCAGGAATCCCTGAATCTTGATATTGAGCATTTTTGATGTCGATACCTGGCGTTATAACGGTAATCTTCAGTGGGTCGATCATTGCTTGTCCGTCAGCGATTTCTTTGAAACCATGCCAATTGTCACTACTCTTCAAATTCCAGTACTCACTGTGAGTAGCTAAATCATCGGTGCTGATTTTCAAAAAGTTATCAGGGACAAAAGGTTTGAACAATTTAGACTTTTGTAACAATTGCTTGCGCCATTCTATCCCCAAACGTAAAGTTTCATCCCACCAATTTTTATTACCTTGGCCAGCTGTTAAATAGGCATTGACTGTCAAAGAAGCGTAGATTGGATAGGAATAACTAGAAGTAACGAATTTCAAATAAGCGTTGTTGAAATGTTTATGGTCGACATAACGAGCTTGACCTTTTAGATGAGCATCCTTTTTCAAAATCTGTGAAGTTTGTGCAAGTCCTGCCTGTTGTTTGTGTAACGATTGAGTTACTAAGATTCCTGGATCATCTGGTCCATATTCCAATGACAATGGTGAAAGGTGTTTCATGATAGGCACGAATTGTTCAAAGCCACCCCACGCACAGTCGAATAAAATATAGTCGCAGAGATGGCCGATTTTATCAATGATCCATTGTGCATCGTAGAAAACACCATCGTAAGTTTCTAATTGCAAGATTGCTAATCTAAAAGGACGGTTGGCTTGAGCTCTTTTAGGATCAACTTTACTGATTTCTTTACGTAATTTATCTTCGTCTAAGGCATCAGGATTCATTTCTCCAATCAAGCCCAAAGGATTACGATCAGTTGGCACGTAAACTGGTTTGGCCCCACTCATCACCAAAGCACTGTTGTAAAGCGATTTGTGATTGTTGCGGTCAAATAAAACTAAATCATCTTCAGATAACAAAGCGCTGGCACAAATCGAATTAGAACTGGTTGTCCCATTGGTACAAAAATAAACTTTGTCAGCGTTATACGTTTGAGCAGCTTTTTGTTCAGCTGTCAGTGGCGTTCCTTCGTGAGTCATCGTATCGCCTAATTCAGCGACAGTATCGGATGTATCGGCAAACATTAAATTCTTACCGAAGAAACGGTTGAAGACTACACCAGCTGGATGTTTTTCATAGTATTGACCATTATGGTGTCCCGGAGTTGTAAAACTGATTGGTTTGTCTTTTGCAAAGTTGATCAAGTCACTCAAAAATCCCGGTACCATCTTAGTCTGATAGTCATTTGCTAGTTGAAGTGCCTTAGATGTAACGTCAGTCTTTCCATCAGTTGCAATAATAGGAATGCCTAGACCTGATGTTTCTTGTAGATTTTTAGCGATTGATAAATTCTTTTGATCGTGTTCATTCAAGACGATTGCTGCCAATTCTGAAGCACTGTCGTTTTCTGTAAATGGAACTATCTCAAAATCTGTCGAATCGCTGATTATCACATCATTTCCGATGGCAATTTTCAGAAATTTCATAATTTCCTCCTATTATTTTAATATTTTTTCAAAAAAAGTATTGCAAATGATATATAAATACTTATAATTTTCTGGGTATGTTTTTTTCATTTTGCAATATATACGGCATTGATTATATCTACACATTGGGGTTTTTAACAAGTGAAATTCAACAGTTCTTTACTTACATTAAAGCCCCCAAATCGTTTACGTCTACTAACACAAGACTTTTACACGAATTCGGGGGAAAATAAAATTGGAATCTTTAGAACCAAATAAAAAGCATTATTTAAGTTGGCCGGTCATTGCCTTGATCGACTTCGTTACTATCATCAGTTTTGAAAATATCTTTTATCCATTTCAAAACCAAGGACTATCTGTGGTCATCTCATGGATTTTCCTACTCTTCGCCTACGTTATTCCTTACGCTTTGATTTCTAGTCAAATGAGTTTAACGTTCGACAATCAAGCCGGAGGCTTAGCTTCATGGGTTCGTCATTCCAGTAATGACACTCTAGGTTATTGGACTTCTTGGATGTATTGGGTTCAAAGTGTGCCCTACATCGTCGATGTTTCTAACTCGGTTATCGTTTCATTCAGTTGGATGTTCTTAGGTAACAATACTTTAGATAAAAGAATGTCAACTTTCTGGTTTGGAATCCTAACTTTTGCTATCATTTTGATCTTTATCTTATTAGAAAATGTCATCAAAAACTCACTAGAAATTCTTTCACTAATTGGTGGAGGTGCCATGTTCATCATGTCAGCTTTGTTCGTTCTATTAGCTGGCTATGCTGTTTTACACGGTCACCATATCGCTACACAACCTTTCAACTGGGGAGCTTTCAAACCTAACTTTAGTCTGAAATACTTCTCGACAACCGGATTACTGATTTTTGCCATGTCTGGGGCTGAACTCGCTGCACCATACGTCGTTCAAATGCGTGATCCTAAACACGAATTTCCCAAAGCTATGTGGCTACTTGCTATCATGACTGGATTCTTAACAATCTTTGGTACTTTAGCCTTGGCAATGTTCTTCAACGCCAACCATATTCCACATGATTTCAAGATGAACGGTCCTTACTACGCCTTCCACTTATTAGGTAATAGTTTGGGTGTCGGTAAATTATTGATGTATATCTTTGCGGTCGTTCAAGCAATCTTTATGATGGCTCAATTAGCTGTCTTGCTTGATGCCTCCAGTCGTGTCTTTGCCGGTGATGTTGCTGACAAGTTCATGCCTAAGTGGTTGACTAAGAAAAACAAGAATGGTCGTCCTGTTCACAGTTACACGATGACAACTGGTTTGAGTTTATTCCTATTATTGCTAACAGGTACTTTGCCAAACATCAATACGATTTATAATTGGTTGTTAAATATCAACGGAATTATTTCACCATATAAGACTTGTTGGGTCTTCTTCGCCTTCGTTGCTATGAGAATGCACCAAGACAAGTTCCATTCAGATTATACTTTCATCAAAAATAAAACTGGCGCTTTGATCGTCGGTGGTTGGTGTCTAGCCTTTACCTTCATCTGTGCTACTTTAGGATTCATCCCTCAAGAAGCTAAGTTCGGTACTGGTGCTTTCAATCATCAACTTCTACTAAACTTCATTACTGTTATCGTCTTATTCGGACTAGGCTTTGTTATGCCATGGTTACGAAAACGCGAGCAACGTCGTGAAGGTATGGAATTAAGTTAATATTCCGGACTAGATCCTACGTTCTTTCTTTACTTGGATACAAAACAATTGAGATATTATTGTCCATGTGTACAATGTATTAATAGAGAGGTTCACTTATGACTGATAAAAATGGCATGACTAGTTCGGATAAAGAACTTTTAAAAATTGTTAATGAACTAATCAAAGAAAACAAAAATGTTTTAAAAAGATTGGAACAATTATAATACCTAGTTCGATTACCAGGTATTCATTATAGACAGAATCAAAAGGGCAGAACTGCTAACAATTGTGTTAGTGGCTCTGCCCTTTTGATTTACCTATGGAATAGATTCAAAAGCGTATAAGCTAAAGAATTATCAGATGGTCCCTTTTTCATATTAACAATTGTGGACCAAGCTTTTCTCGTTTCTGTATTAAAAGAAACATTTCCATTAGCAATCTTTAAACTAATCTGTTGGACTAAATCATGAACCAAGTTATCAAACGCTAAGCCCTGACATTTTTCCTTCGATAATTTGAGTATCCCATTGTTTAATAATTCTACTATTTGTTGGTTTGTTTCGTTGTTACTGTTTAGTAAAAGATTTTGCTGAAACTCAATCAATAGTTTTAACATTTTTTGTTGCTGATTATACTTCATCCCTCACACCCCAATTACCTTTCCTAACCAGATTTTATTGACACCACTAAAAATCAAAAAGCAGGACTGCTAACAAATTATGTTAGTGGTTCTGCTTTTTGCACTAAGAAATAATTGAAATGTTATCACGTCTTCCATATCCTAAGTACATTCTGGATAATTCAGTAAAAAACGGTACAACATCAGGTGATAGCTGCTTTTTTAATGACAATAGCGACAATTGTGTTTTAAGCTTTCCAGCCACAGCTTCACTATCTTGACCTTTAGCAATCTTTTGTTTAGCTTCTACAAATATCTTTCTTTCCGAATCCGATACGTTATCGGACATGATCAATTCGTCCATTCTTGACCAAATTAATTCTTTTTTATTCATAATTAGTCCTTCTTTTTAAAAATATTATTTAGCGTCGAGGCATTTTTTCAAATTCCCTAATCTACTAAGCCATGCTTCAGGATTTTTCATCGATCAAAAATAGCATATATAAGTTGAACAATACTTATTAAAAATAAAATTCCGAAAATCAAGTAATTATTTTTATAAAAGGCATGAATGCTAAAAATTAGAAACATAATAAAAATATAAAAACTAAAATTTTTATAGAATAGTTTATTGAATTTTAATCTCATATCTAGTTGCAGATGCCAACTGATTGACAAACTCCATAACCAAATCCCATGGTAAAGCTTACTCCATTATAGATTGACTTATCTCTACCAGCCAAGCATGATTTTGTATAACAATGTCCACCTCGAACATTTGCTAAATTATTGTTAGTTAATTTGTAATATTTTTTCAACGGTATGAATCCCCTTCATTTTACTTTTGAATGATAGTTACAATAATTTCTTATTTGATAGTTCTTTTTTATCATAATCATTACACCTTCCTTGTGCATGTTATTCGGATATCCATGCATCTAGTTTAACGAGATGTATACTTTCCTTGTAAAAAAGAGCATAAATAACGTTTAAGAAAGTCTTAGATTTAGTAGATAAAAGAAAAGAACTGTTGAAGATTTAACTATGTACCATTTAGGATAAGTATTCTTTATAATTTCAGATATTTGTTCCTTATTATGACACGCTGACTTTTAGTACCCAACTTTAACGTCGAGGCATCTTTTCAAACAAACCGTAAAACTGAGATTTATCGTCAAAGCTAGCTCGATTCCGACCATTAAGTCCTGATTTTTTAGACAAGTCACCTAATCGAATCAACAACTTATCTTCTTCTCTGGAAAATGGAACTCTACTAAAAGCTTCCATGTAAATATAATTCACTAATCTACTAAGCCATGCTTCAGGATTCTTCACCGTATCTAATTTCATGTAAACTTGACTCAAAACATCCGTTATATTTAACAAATAAGGTGATTGATCCGGATGCGAATGTAGCGAATTGTACAATTCATGAATTACTTTTTTGGTCGTATCTATATCTAACATTAACTATCTCCTTTAAATATTTACTCTAAATAACTATTATTGATTCCGATATATCCAAGATTAGTTCCAATAGGTTTTAATTTTATTAGAATTGGGTAAATAGTATCGTAAAATTGTGATGCTTCAGTTGTTAATCCCTTATTTCTCAAGGCTAACTGCTGAAAACTAACCACGATTTGATTTAGAACTGCCACAATATATCTACCTTTTTCCAAATCCTTTTTTGCCATAAGTCCTATTTTTCTTTCGCTGGTAGAAATATTAGGATTCAAGACAAAATCATACAGATCACTTAATACTAATTCTTCCTCTTTATTGTTGGACATACTGTTAAAAGTACTACCAACAACCATCATAGACGATAACCGCAGACCATCCGTGATTTAAAAATTAAACTCATTTTACGTTATCAAAGGCGTTATAACGGTTGCTATATTTTTATTCCCCGCGTATCATCCTTGTCGGATGTAATGATATCTACTAATACAATTATAACAAATATTAAATTTCCACTTTGGAGGGCACAATATGAAGAAATTAAAATGGTTTGTTGGCGGTAAAGACCGCAGTGAGGTGGCAATCTCAATTATTGACGATCTACTAAATAATTTGGATGATGACACAACTAAACCACTCCAAGAAGTATTAACTGATTTCAAAGTTGAATTAGAAGAAAGAGAGTCCGCTGTTCCCTATATCCTCAGCCGCATGAATCTAACAATCTCAACAACCATGCACAAAAACGACATCACTTTACCTAAAGATCAACAAGAAAAGTTGCAGCAATTAACTCAATTATCAAGTATTTATTATGGGTACTAAAATTCAAGACAAAAAAATCCACTACTCAGGATATTTTGTTACCGCTTACTTTCTTAATGCTATACTAATCTTATAGAAATATTTATAGCTCTCAATCTAGAAAGGGACAACATACGATGGTAAACAAAACAGAAGTTGTCGATACTATGCAGGCCTTAGTTTCAGAATTGCAGAAGAATCACGCACAGTCAGAAACAACTTCTTATGTCAGTGAGACGCTACAAAAACTTAAAAAAAGCGATGGAGTAGCCTTTACCGGAAGTTTACAACTCTTCTTTAATCAAGCTAATATCGTAAAAATATCAGACAATATCCAACTTAATAAGGAGGAAAAAACACTTTGGCGTAAGCTGTTTGCTTTTAATTCTTTAGGGAACAATCTTTGGGGAGCCAGTCTATAATTAATAATATGGAGGTCAGGAATCATGGAAAGTATCTTTGGCGTTCTATTTGTACTTATCGGCATTTGGCAATTCTTCATCAGTATCAAATATTTAAACGTTCTGAAAACAGTCGGAAATAAGACCACATCAGGATTTACTCCACTAGCCATTTACTTCTCCCTATTCATAGGTGTTGCTTTCTTAATCATAGGGATCTCTGCAGTATTCCATTTAATCTAATTTTTTGAATGTGATAATCCTTCTATGGATATCAGGTGAATAATATAATTCATTTGATATCTTTAGAGGGATTTTTTAATAATTATTCAAGAATTATATAATTTACGCTGTATTGACAGAAAAAAGGAGAATCAAGTAAGAAGTTCCAATTAACTTACTAATTGAAACTCCTATTGAATTACCAATTTATCTATTTTTTCAAATCATTAATATACCTAAAAATAACCTATTGTTTTATTTTTTAATACTGTTAAAAAGTCTCCATTCATAAATATGTCGTTTTCTCATCCTAAAGAATTTTTAATCCATTAAATTATATTGATGATATATTTCCGTATAATTAATGATTAAATTTCCATATATAATAAAACAAGTGTTAACTTATATATGGATATCCAAACATTCCCAAAGGGACAATGATGATTCTACAATATTTTTTTTACCATAAAAATAATATATATTTGCAAGTATATTGAAATATAGAAAAAATGGGCGAATTTTATAATCAAGTTAGCCACCTTAAGAAAAAATAAATAAAAAAAACAC
>OMJG01000584.1_pt1 | contig 26147 bp, 20 predicted proteins | sample 1646431 | NCBI WGS metagenome assembly OMJG01 (sample SAMN03771674, study PRJEB25209) | food metagenome | isolation source: Cotija cheese | place: Mexico:Jalisco,Michoacan | collected 2011-12-12
CTAAAAGGACAGCTTTTCGGAGAAATTATTACCGTATTGCTGTCCTTTTAGTGCAGTTATCTGCTTCTTCACGGGGAAATCAGGACAATGAATGATACCAGTAGGCGACATCATGCCTGACACCCTGCGAATCCTCGGCTGCATGGGGCAGCAAGCCATACTGGATGAAATCGAAACGCCGCATCAAGGCCATCGAACCCGCATTATCAGCGAATATCACGGTGTTCAGCGACGCGTATCCCAATTCGCGTGCGGTCTGCAGGCCCCATTTCACCAGGGAGGTGCCGAGACCGTGACCTCGGTGCCCGAGCCCGACGTAGTAACTCAATTCGACGATGGCATCGTATCCCGGCCTCGGATGAAAGCGCGATATCGAGGCAAAGGCGGCGACCGTTCCGGCTTGCTGCACGACAATCACAGGGTATCGATTACGTGGAGTATGCGAATGCAGCCATACGGCCCGCTCCTCCACTGTCTGCACCGCGGTATCCGCGCTTGCGCCACCGGAGGACACGGCCTGATTGTAGATATCGGTGATCGCCTGCAGATCCTCGACCATCGCCGGACGGACACCGTATTCCTCGGGCAACCCCAGGGCCTGCTCGTGCGACGTTCCCGCCTCCGAGTTCTTCAAGCCTTCACCCACCGGACGAATACTCGGGTGACGAGCACTGAGTGGGCGGTCATCCCCAGAACCGCCACATTCCACTTGTGCATCCCCATGTGATTACTCACCTTGCTGTGCCTCCACTGCTTTGTTCACCGCTTCCTTCAATCTCTGCTGAGCTTCGCCGTAAGCGCTGAAATCGCCCTTCTGCAACGCGGCATCGGAGTCCTTGATCGCCTGATTCGCATCGTCCAGGGCCTTCTGCAATTCCGCACTGCGCTGCGTGCCTGCAGCATTCGACTTGCCGGAATCACCACCCTTCGCCGAACCATCTGCCTGCGATGATGTGCCAGGTGTGGTCGACGTTCCGCTCGAGTTTGCGGCGTCACCGGCAGAGGCTCCCGAATCTCCCCCGAAGACCTGGTCCAAGGCCTGATCCAGCGTATCCGCGAATCCGACCTGATCGCCGAACGCCACCAAGACCTTCTTCAACAGGGGGAAACTGGTCTTCCCACTGGATTCGACATACACAGGTTCGATGTAGACCAATCCCCCGCCTATGGGAAGCGTGAGCAGATTACCTCTTTTGACGTTCGTGCTGCCGGATTCCAACAGATTGAGTTCCTTGGATACATCGGCGTTGGCGTTGAAATTGTTCTGCGCCTGCCCGGGACCCGGAACATTCGAATTCTTGGGCAGTTCCATCAATCTCAAGGTGCCGTAATTCGGCCCTATCTTGCCGGCCGTATTGCCGGCATCGGAGTCCACCGAAAGGAAACCGGTGAGAATCTCGCGTGTGACGCTGCCTGCGGGGATATAGCTGGATGTCAAGGAGAATGTAGGCTCGGCCGCTCCCTGATTCTGCATGGTCAGGTAGTAGGGAGGCTGCAACACGCCTTCCGCCTGATTCTCCTTGGACTCGACCGGGTCTATCGGCGTTTGCCAGAAGTCCTCACCTGAGAAGAACTGACTGGCCGACGACACATGGTATTTCGCCAGCAGCTGCCTCTGCACCTTGAACATGCTTTCCGGATAGCGCAGATGGCTCATGAGATCACCCGAAATCTGCGATACCGGCTTGTACTGCTGGGGGAACACCTGCTGCCACGCCTTGAGCACGGGGTCACTCGGGTCCCATGCATACAGGTCGACCGAGCCGTCGTAGGCATCAACGGTGGCCTTGACGGAGTTCCGCATGTAGTTCACATTCTGCGAACCCAGGCTCTGAATCGTGTTAGAGGTTTTGGTCGTGGAATCCTGTGTGGAGGAACCAAGGTCAACCGTCTGCGAGTATGGGTAGTTCGAGGAGGTCGTATACCCGTCGACTATCCATGTCACCCGACCGTTCACCACAGCAGGATATACGCGACCATCGAGGGTCAGATACGGCGCAACCTTCGCCACGCGCTCCTTCGGGCTCCTGTCATAGAGAATCTGAGAATCGGCGGTCACTCGGTCCGAGAAGAGAATCTGGTCGGAATTGAAACGAATCGCATACATCAAGCGTGAGGCTAGATTGCCCACACTCGGTCCACCGTTGCCGCTGAAGGTATTGGTCGCGCCCTCCGACCCGGTGGGATAATCGAACTCCCATGCCTTCGTGCCCTTCGAAGCGCCCACGATAGAGTACTCGGGCGCGTTCGGTGAGAAGTAGATACGCGGTTCGTAATGTTCCGAATCCGTGAGTTTGCCTTGCGTGGGTATTCCCTGTTCGAAGAACTCGGGCTGGCCGTCGGCCGTGACCTTATTGCCGTACGCGGCGACGACGCCGTAGCCATGCGTATACACCGTATGGTCGTTCACCCAGTTGCGGTTGTCGTTTCCTGCGAGGTTCAGCTCGCGCGCTCCGATAACGGTGTCCTGACTGGTGCCGTCGATGTCGTATTTATCCACGGCAAGCGTGTCTTCGAAGTTGTAGTACTGCTTCGACTGCTGCAGCTGACGGAATGTGGGGGAAACCACCTGAGGGTCGAGCAGACGAATCTGCGCCGTCGTCTCCGCATCCTGGGCCAACGCTCCGGATTCACCTGTGGTGGTCGCCTGATAGGAGTCGCTTTTCAAAGCGCTCAGGCCGTAGGCCGACTTAGTCGCATCGATATTACGTTGAATATACGTGGATTCGAGTTCCTGTGCATTCGGGTTGACCTTGAAACGCTGAAGCAGCATCGGCCAGACGCCGCTCAACGCGATGGCCACGACAAGTACGACGGAAATCGCGACCACCGGCGTCCGCCACTGTCTGAATGCGGCCATCGCCGATGAGGCGGGCTGAGAGGATTCCCCGAGCCCCTTCGCCTTCATGATCCATATGCCGAGCACGATGCCGAGCACGGCGATCAGCACCGCCAACACGATGGACACGGGTACAGTGGCGTGAACCGAAGTATATGAGGCTCCGGTGATACGGTCACCCTGTTCGAAGAGCAGGTCGAAAACACCCAGGAGCCTGCTGACGGCCCAGACCATCATGGTCAGCATCAGCCATATGCCGAGCTGTCTGCGCGAACGCTTCGTCATGTTGACGATGCCGCGTCCTTGTATGGGCATCGTCAGACGTACGGCTCCCATCAGCACATGCGTCACCAACGAGAACACCAATGCCGCCAACAACAGTACGAGCAGAGCGCGGACGAGCAGCTGCAGACCGGGGAGAACGAAGACGTAGAAGCCGTTGTCGATGCCGAATTGCGGGTCCTTGACGCCGAATGACTGTCCGTTGAACATCAGAAGAATCTGTGACCACTCGGTATTGAACTGGGACCCAAACAGCAGTCCGACAATCAGCGACACCACGACGGCGATGCGCCTTGCAAAGCGCGAGCTGACGCCTTTGCCGATCTCTATGACATCACCCCGCACACGAATCTTGGAACCGTCCGAGGCATCGGGCCGCGCGCGTATCGCCAAGGTCGCCGACACGTACGTTACCGCGGCCATCATCAGAGCGTATGCAATCCACAAGCCGACCTTGACGCCGAGCTGCGTCCAGATCACACTCGCGAATCCAAGCTGCGAGTACCACATGACATCGGTGGCGAATCGTGCGAGCAGCACGAATAGCGTCGCTATGACAATGAGCACCACGACCAGCAGGCCCAGCGCCCTGCCCCATGAAAAGTGCCGTCCAGCAGCACCCTTGAGGCGTTTCGATGGCGGTTGCCGGCCTGAGGAGCCCTTGTCGGCGCGTGGTTCGTCGTCGGGAGCCTCACCATCCGTCCGAACGTCGAGGATGATGGGATCATCGTCGTCACGCTGCCGATTGGGGTTCTTTCCTGGACCGAACATACCTGCGAAGCTATCAAAAAAGGACATGCATCAAGCCTACATGACGAATTCAGCGTTTATTCAGCTCATTCACGCCACCGTATGCTGCAAGCCTTGTCTGTGACATGGTTCGAATCAACAGCGCGTTCTGGTGTCGCTGATTGTGGCTCCAAGACGCACCGCCTTGATTGTATGTACCGGTCGTCGGTCTCTATGACTCTGCCGTGTCTGTGGTGCCTTTCGCCGAGATGGGCGTTGCCATGCATATCGGCGAAAGACTTGCGGACAGTTTAAGCGCAGCCATGTTTCGACGAGGTTAGCGGTCCTGATTCGCCGCCATCGCCTCACCCATCCGCGCGACACGCATGAGCTTCGCGGCGGCTTCGTTACGCGCCTCTGGACCATCGTCCCCCATGGTCAGCCCGTCGACATACTCCATGACCACGTCATCAACGCCGCAGTAATGCCTGAAGGTCCGGTCGCAGATCTGCAGTTGCAGCGCCTTGTCCATGCCGCTGGTCTTATACCAGTCCTCCGTACCTCCGCTCAGTGCGAATATCCTGACTTTCTTGCCCGCCAGCGCACCCGGTAAACCGTCTTTCCCGTAGGCGAATCCTCGGCATATCACGCGATCGAAGAATCCCTTCATCATCGCGGGCATCGTATACCAGTAGATGGGAAACACCAGAGCTATCACATCAGCGGAGACAAGACGATCCTGCAATACCGACACATCCCGAGGAACCGGCGCCTGACCAAGATAATGAGCGCGGTCCTCAGATGAATACACAGGGTTGAAGCCCTCGGCGTACAGATCGAGCAGCGTCTCCGAGATCGCCGCCCCGTTGCTGACGTCGATGACCCGCTTCTTCGCCGCCACGGCGGAGGTTCCGCGTCCGGCCGGGTCATCGAGAAGATGATTGATCTCACGCAGCAGCGCTTCCGTGTCGTCGGCGGGAACGGCCTGCGCGGCCTCTCCCCAGATGCCGGCGCGGCGTTCGCTGCCGATGAAGACCGCCGGCTTCGACAGCTGCATGAGGTCTTCGTGGGACAGACCGGTCATGGTTTCGCTGGCGATGACGACATCGGCGGCGGCGGCCACATCGACGAGGTCGCCGGCCGGCGCCACGAGGACTCCGCGATCGGAGAATTCCCGCGAGATCGTCGAGCGGTCCTTGCCGGTGCCGGTGAGGACGAAGACGACCTTGCGGTCGCGGCGGCGCTGGTTGATCTGGTCGGCGGCGTCGAGGACGGTCGCCAGGGCCGTGTGGTCACGCAGCGCGATGGGGCTGGCGACCATCCAGGTGCCTTCGCTCAGCCCGAGTTCGCGGCGGACCTCGGCCCGCGGTGTCCGCACGGTGAGGTCGACGTCGATGTCCGGGTGGACGAGTTCGGCGCGTTCGACGACCGGAACGCGGCCGCCGTAGTAGTCGACGACGGGTTCGGTCGTGCCGAGGACCGCGGTGGCCGTGCGGCCGACGATCTCGGCTCCGGTCTTCTCGATGACGTTCGCGGAGTCGAAGGATTCGACGGTGGCGACGACCTTCGGGTGCAGTCGTGCCGGCAGACCGGTGAAGGCCAGCCCGGCGAGCGTCGCCGCATGCAGTCCGTGTGCGTGGACGATGTCGACGTGCTGGTAGTACTTGTGAAGGGTGAAGGCGGAACCGGGGTCAGCGGTCGTGAGTCGACGACGGGCGGTGAGCTCGATCTCGCGGAATTCGCCGGCCAGCTCCTCCGGGACCCCGAAGGTCCCCAGCAGAGACCGGTGTGCGGCGACGGCGACCTTGAAACCGGCCCGGAGGTGACCGAGCACGGCGAGCTTCGCCACTTCGACGACGGGACCGGTGGTGTCGGCGAGCACGTGCAGAATCCTGGTGTCTGCGCTCAGTGGGTTGACCTCGCCGGATTCGCTCATTTCCTCATCCTCTTCTTTCGTTCGACGCTGGTTCTAGCCTACCTGGGCAGACACGAGTTCCGTGTAAAGACCTGCGAGTTCTTCGGCGACTTCCCTCTCAGCGGGAAGCTCCGCTCCGCGTGCCCGGGCTCTCGTCCCGAGTTCGGCGCGGCGGGCGGGATCGACAGCGAGTTCGGCCACGGCTGCGGCGAAGGCGGCGTCGTCATCATCGTCGATGAGCATCCCCGCGTCGCCGACGAGTTCGGCGGTGCCGCCGGTGGCGGTGGCCACGATCGCCTTGCCGGTCATCAGTGCCTCCTGGAGGACCAGCGCCCGGGCCTCCCAGACGCTGGTGAGCGCGTAGATGTCCGCTGCGGCCGCGAGTTCGGCGACGTTGTCGCGGGGTCCGAGGAAATGCAGGGCCGGAATCGCCGAGGCGGCTGCCGCCTCGGCGTACTGAGCGCGGACGTCGGCGAGCACCTGATCGTCGGCGGCACCGGCGATGAGGGCGACGATCTCACCCTGCCGGTCCCCCGCCCCGAGGCGGGCGAGTGCACGCACGAGCATCGGGTAGTTCTTCTGTCTGGCGACGCGACCGACGGCGAGGACGATGAGGGCCCCGGGGTCGAAGTCGAATTCCTCGGCCAGTCCCGCACGGGTGGCGGCGGCCGCCTCGGCGGACACCTGAGTCACCTCTGGAGCGGCGGCGGGGAGGAAGCGGGCGGACTGCGCACCGAGTTCGCGGGCGCGGTCGACGAGGTCGGTGCTGGCGCCGAGGACGAGGTCGGCTCCGCGGGCGAGCATCGTCTCGACCCGGGTTTCGACCCGACCGCGCAGTCCCTGTCCGCTGGCCTGGTTGTGCAGGCTGAGGACGAACTTCGGGCGGGTCTTCAGCGTGCGCAGGGTCAGCAGGGTGATGAACCCGGCCCGGAAGCCGTGGGCGTGGACGATCTGCGGGGCGAAGCTGCGCAGGAGTGTGCGCTGCCGGCGGACGAGGGCGGCGTCGGAGGCGCCGATTCCGGTGCCGAGTTCGAGGACGCCGAACCGGACTCCGGGCAACAGAGAGAAGCCGAAGTGCTCGTCGGTGGCGGCCGGTCCGATGACGCCGATCTCGTGGCCGGCGGCGGCGAGGTCACGGGCGAGTGCGTGCACGTGGGTGCCGACTCCCCCGGTCGAGGTGCCGATGGCGAAGACGATCCTCATGAGTCTTCCTCCCTGTCGGTGTCGTGGGGTCCACAGTCACTGCGGCTGGATCCATGGCCGCTGCTGCTGAGTCCGTGGTCGGTGGTGAGCGTGCCGGTCGCGTGCGCGGTCGTCTCGTCGTTGACGCCGGCCCGATTGCGGTCGGCCAGCAGACGGCGGACTTCGCCGAGGAATCCGCGGTCGATGACGAGCACGATGAGTCCGAAGACCACGCAGCCGAGGAGGGCGGCGATGATTCCCGCGATGACGGCCGAGCTCGCGGAGTTGTCGAAGAGTCCCCCGAGCCACTGCGAGGTCACGACTCCGGCGGTGCCGGCGACGACGGCGGCCCCGAGCGCGAGCAGCGACCGCCGCCCGACGAAGGCGAGTCCGGTGGGACCGAGGGCGCGGCGCATGTTCACGAGCAGGAACACTCCGGCCACGGTCATGCCCAGCACATAGCCGCTGCAGATGCAGATGAGGGTCAGCCCGGGGTTCCCGTTCGCACCCGCGACCAGGATGGCGCCACACATGCCGACGATGACGAGGATCCACCCCGTCGTCGTGGCGGCGGCCGAGTGGCGGGAGCGTTCGAGGGCGTAGAAGACGCGAGTGCCCCAGGCGACGAAGGACCAGCCCGGCACGGCCAAGGCCATGACCATGATCGCCGTGGCCATCGAGTCGAAGGGGGCGGCGGATTCGCTTTCGGCGTCGATGGCGATGAAGAAGGTCTGCAGCGGCCCTGCCGCCGAGAGCAGGATGACGGCGCCGAGTCCGCCGATGGCGATGATGAGAGCCGTCGTCGTCGAGGTCACCGAGCGCAGACGCACCCCGGCCTGTCCACGTCGCTCAGCGGACGCCTCGGGGTCGGTGGATCGTCCCACCCAGGTCGACAGGGTCGGGAAGATCACGGTCGCCACGGTCACGGCGAGCACGGCGTAGGGCAGGAGGTAGACGGCGTTGATGTAGCTGAAGAGCACGAGCGTGCCGTCCCCGCCCGAATGGTTCGCCAGGCTCAGGGTCGCGAGCACCGCGGCCTGCTGGGCGAGCAGGGCGGACATTCCGGCTCCGGCCAGGCGCAGCGCACGGTGGGCGACGCCGGGTGGGAAGGAGAAGGTGGGGCGCAGCTTCAGCCCGGTCGAGGCCATCGGCAGTGCCAGCGGCAGGGCGAGGGCGGCGACGCCGCCGGTGGTGCCCCAGCCGAGCCAGCCGAGGTGGGACTGCCAGGTGTCGTCGCTGCCGCCCACGACGCTGTAGGCGATATAGCTGCCGATGACGACGAGGCTGGACAGCAGCGGGGCGAATGCCGGCCACAGGAACTTGCGGTGGGCCTGCAGGACTCCGGTGAGCACGGCGCCGATTCCGTAGAGGACGAGCTGCGGAGAGAACATGAGCAGCAGCTCGACGGTCGCCTGCACTCCCGCGGCGCTCGTCTGCTCATCGACGAGGATCCTCGCGATCTGCGGGGCGAAGACGGCCAGCAGGATCGACAGCGGCAGGGTCACGCTGATCGCCCAGGTCAGCAGGCCGGAGGCGATGCGTCCGGCGGTCTCTCGGTCCGATCTGGCCAGCGGCACCGCGAGCAGCGGGATGACCGCTCCGGCCAGGGCCCCGCCGGCGACGACCTCGAAGAGGATGTTCGGGACCTGGTTGGCGCTCTGGTAGGCGGTGCCGACGGTGCCGGCGCCGACGGTCGCCGAGAACACCAGCCAGCGTAGGAAGCCGACCAGTCGGGTCAGCAGGGTGATGATCGATACGAGCAGCGCCGTGGCGGCGAGGACTCGAACGAGCTTGTTCACTGAACCTCGCGGCCGAACGAGTCGATCTCCCGCAGACCCGGGGTCGATTCGATGACGGAGGTGAAGGACACTTTCTCACTGGCCAGGGTGAGTCCGGCGAGGACGGCGAGGATGAGGCGTCGCTGTGCCGGGGTGGCGGTTTCGGCGAGGATCACGCCGATCACCGCTCCCAGGGCGTTGGCGCCGGTGTCGCCGAGCATCGCATCACCGGCGAGGTCGTCTGGCCAGGCGGCAGCCGTGGCTCCGGCGATCGCCCCGGCAGGTGCCCAGGACACGCGGCGATCGTGGTCGGTCAATGCGAGGGTCAGCGCTCCGGCCTTGAGGGCCCGTCCGGGACGCAGATCGAGGAGGTTGAACAGGTTCGCCGAACCCGCGATCACTCCCCCGGTGACGACGATGTCCGCGGCGGCTGCGTACCAGGGCCGGTCGGGTGTCGAGTGGGTGGAGCCGAAGAGTCCGGTCGGGCGGGTGCGGCTGCGCAGGATCGCGGCTGCGGCGATCGAGGCGAGTGGGATGCCGGTGATCTTGATCGTCCCGGTCGTGATCTGACCGCGGGCCAGCGCGGACAGGTGCCCGCGCAGTCCCTTCGAGGACCCGGATTCGCAGAAGTCGTCAACCGCCCCGAGGCCGCCGGCCGCGGCCGTGGCCAGCAGGGTCGCCGCCTTCTGGCGGGCGTCTTCGATGAGCAGGCTGCCGGCCAGCAGTCCCGTCGCGACGGCGGGGCCTTCGGCGAGTGAGACGTCGTGTCCGGCGTGGTTGGTGCGCACCACGGAGTCGTGGGTGCGCAGCCGCGATCCGAGCAACGCCTTCGTCGCGGTGAAGCCGGCGAGCCCGGCGACGGCGGTGCTGACGATGGAGCGGATCATTCCTCGTCTCCCTTCTGCGTGTCCTTCGACGACGTCTCTTCGGTCTTGGCCGGCAGGATGCCTTCGGCGTCCTCGGCGAATCCGAAGTGTCCGTGGCTTCCGGCCTCTCCGGAGGCCAGGGCCCGGACGGTGATGACGGGGCCGGCGCCGAGGCCGAGTCCGTCGACCGTGCTGGCGCGGGACTTCTCCGTCCGCAGCACGTTGACGAGTCCGTTCTGTGCCGATCCGGCGTCGCCGGCGACGACCACCGAGGTGGCTTCGGCGGTGAGTGCGGTGATGAAGTCGGTGACGAGGGTGCGGGTGCCCTTGTCATCGGAGTTCTGCGGGCTGGGCTCGGTGTCCTCGGCCAGGGTCGAGTTCTCATCGTCGATGACGATGAACAGCGAGGTCGTCTTGTGGTCCGTGTCGGTGCGCAGTCGGTCGGCTTCGACGAAGGCGTCGTAGAGCTTCGCCGCCTGCTTCCCCGCATCCGCCTGGTTGTCCTCGTCCTCGAGCATCGAGGCATCACCGGTCAGGGCGATGACGAGGGCGGCGCGGATCGCGGTCGAATCGTCCTTCGGCAGGCTGGGCACGAGGGTCCGCAGCGTCTCGAGGAACGCAGCGGAGTCTTCGAGGCTGAGCGTGTTCGGCACGAACGAGACGTCACCGGCGATGGTGCCGTCGGCTTCCTTGACCCGGTTGCTGACCTCTTCGACCTGTTCGGAGTCCGCGTCGGGGGCGGCGATGATGCTCACTTCCCGCCCGTCGAGGATGCCGCCGATGAGTTCCGGGGCCGCGGCCGTGACGAACTCGTTCTGCTTGTCGATATTGCCCTTGGCCGCGTCGAGGTCCGAACGCAGGTTGTCGCGGTCGGTGCGCAGGGCGTCGACCTGGCTCTGCAGGGACTCCCCGATCGGTTCCTTCAGCGGTCCCGCGCCGAGGACGATGCCGACGGCCAGCGCCAGGAACACCGAGACGAGGGAGACGAGGTGGTAGCGGAAATCAATCACGGGTCTATTCCTTGGATGAGGCCGACGGAGTCGGTTGATGCTGCGGGGTCGCCGCCGAAGAGGGAGCCGATCCAGCCGAAGAGGCCGTCGAGTTGGGCGCCGATGAGGCCGAGGAAGGTCTGCCCGGCCGAGGTCGCGGTCATCGCCACTCCGAGGGCGACGAGCCCGGCGACGACGAGCACGGCCAGCTGCAGGCTGGAGATGCGCTGCCGATAGAGCAGGGACACGCCCTTGGCGTCGATGAGCTTCGATCCCACGCGCAGGCGGGTGATGAAGGTCGAGGCCATGCCCTTGCGGCCCTTGTCGAGGAACTCCATGACGGTGTCGTGGGTGCCGACGGCGACGATGAGTTCGGCCCCTTTGTCATCGGCGAGGAGCATGGCGATGTCTTCGCTCGTGCCCGAGGCCGCGAAGGCCACGCAGTCGACTCCGAGGGCGTCGACGCGTTCGGTGCCCGGTGCCGTGCCGTCACGGTAGGCGTGGACGACGATCTCGGCGCCCGAGGTCAGGGCGGTGTCGGACACGGAGTCCATGTCGCCGACGATCATGTTCGGCCGGTGGCCGGCTTCGATGATGGCGTCGGCTCCGCCGTCGACGCCGATGAGCAGCGGCCGGTATTCGCGGATATAGGAGGCCAGCATCGCCAGATCCTCCTTGTAGTGGTATCCGCGGACGACGATGAGCACATGCCGGTCGGTGAACGTCGTCTTCACCTCGGGCACGACGAGTTCGGCCGAGAGCAGGTCGGAGTCCTTGCGGATGTATTCGACCGTGTTGTCGATGAAGTCCACGAGCACGGAGTTCATTCCCGCCTCGGCGGCGTGCATGTCCTCGGCGATCGTCTCGGCCGTCTGCAGGACGCCCGTGGCCACCTCGGTCTCACCCGCGTAGACGGTGGCACCGTCGATGGAGATCTCGGCGTTCTCGTCGACCGTGTCGAAGATCTCGGCTCCGGCGGCGTCGATGAGGGGAATGCCGGCGTCGACGATGATGCCCGGTCCCAGGTTCGGGTAGCGGCCGGAGATCGATTTGTCGGCGTTGATCACCGCTGCCGGCCGGCACGCGACGAGGGCTTCGGCGGAGATGCGGTCGATGTCGGAGTGTTTGATGACGGCGATGTCGCCGGCCTGCAGGCGCTTCGTCAGATCCTTTGTGCGTCGGTCCAGACGGGCAGGGGCGGGCCCGGACCGGGTCGGTGCGGGGAGGTTCTCACGGTGTCTGCGCACTTTCATGATCCGCTCATTCTCTCATCTGCTGCCAACGCCGGCCTCCTTGACCTGCCGTGCATTGTCGAGCAGTTCGGCCGCGTGGGCCTTCGCCGAGGCGGAGTCGTCCATGCCTGCCAGCATGCGGGAGAGCTCGACGACGCGTTCGGAATCGGTCAGTTCCGCCACACCCGAACGCACGGTCTCGGCGTCGTCGTCCTTGACGATGGTCACATGGGTGTCGGCCCACGCGGCGACCTGCGGCAGGTGGGTGACGACGATGACCTGGGCATTGCGGGCGAGCTTGGCCAGGCGGCGTCCGATCTCCACGGCCGCCTTGCCGCCGACTCCGGCGTCGACTTCGTCGAAGACGTAGGTGGGGATGGATTCGCTGGCGGCGCGGACGACTTCGATGGCGAGCATGACGCGGGAGAGCTCACCGCCGCTGGCGATCTTCGCGATGTCGTCGGGGAGGGAGGATTCGTGGGCGGCGAAGGTCAGTCGGACCTCGTCGGCCCCGTGGGTGGTGGGTTCGCGTTCGGAGATCTCGAAGGCCACCGATGCTTTCGGCATCGACAGGGCGGCGAGTTCCTCGCTGACGGCGGCGGAGAATTCGTCTGCGGTGGACTTGCGGATCTCGGTGAGCGCCGAGGCGGCCGCCTCCATGGTCTCGCGGGCCTGATCGAGTTCGGCGTCGAGTCCGTCGAGGTCACGGTCCTCGGCTTCGAGTTCGGCGAGTTCCGCGGCCGATCGGGTTTCGAAGTCGAGGACTTCGGCGACGTCCTGACCATAGGGGGCCAGAGTCCCGAGTTCCGCGCGCCTGGCCTCGGTCTCCTCCAGGGAGGTCTCGCCGAGTTCGTCGAATCCGGAGAGGTAGTTCGACAGTTCCGCGGCGGAGTCGGACAGCCGCAGCACGGCGTCGCCGAGGGCTTCGCGGATGGTGACGAGGTCCTTGTCGGAGCCTTCGACATCGGTGATCGCGCTGATGGCCTGGTGGACGAGGTCGACGGCGGCTCCGGCATCGTCGATCTCCGAACCGAGCAGCAGGTCGTGGGCGGCGCCGACGGCGCGGGTGATCTCGGCGGCGGCGCCGAGCTTCGCCGACTGTGCGGCCAGGGTCTCGTCTTCGCCGGGTTCGGGGCGGACCTTGTCGATGGCCTCGAGGCAGCCGCGCAGCCACAGGATGCGTTCGCGGCGGGCGGCCGTGGAGTCCTTGATGCGGCTGACGCGGGCTTCGGTCTCGCGCCAGGTCTCGAAGGCGGCACGGTAACGCTCGGCCACCTCGGCCAGAGCTGTACCACCGGCGGCGTCGAGGAGCTGCCGCTGTTGGGCGGCGCCCTTGAGGCGCAGCTGTTCGGACTGGCCGTGGAGGGTGATGAGGTCCGAGGAGATGTCGGTGAGCACGGAGATCGGCACGGTGCGTCCGCCCGCCGTCGCCCGGGCGCGGCCTTTCAGCGCCACGGTGCGGGAGATGATCGCCTCGTCGTCGGCGCTGCCGCCGGCTTCCTCGATGCGCTCGCGCACGGGTTCGGAGACTCCGGTGAAGATGCCTTCGACCTCGGCCTTCTCCGCGCCTTTGCGCACGACTCCGGAGCCGACCTTGCGGCCCATGAGCAGGGACAGAGCAGAGACGAACATGGTCTTGCCCGCACCGGTCTCACCGGTGACGACGGTGAAGCCGGTGTCGAGTTCGACGGCGGCTTCGGCGATGACGCCGAGGTGGGAGATGCGCAGTTCGGAGATCATTCAGGCCTCCTTGATCGGTCCTCGCCAGCCGGAGACGGGCAGGCGGAACTTCGCGACGAGTCGGTCGGTGAACGGGCCGGTGTGCAGGCGAGCGAGGCGGATCGGCGATTTCGAACGCGTGGCTTCCACACGCGCTCCGGACGGCAGTTCGAGGGCACGGCGACCGTCGCACCACAGCACGGCGGAGAATTCGGGGTTCGTCTGGGAGATCTCCACGCCGAGGCGGGAGGTCGGGTTGACGACGAGCGGTTTGGAGAACAGGGCGTGGGCGGAGATCGGAACGAGGATGAGCGCTTCGACCTCGGGCCAGACGATGGGACCGCCGGCGGAGAACGAGTACGCGGTCGAGCCGGTGGGGGTGGCGAGGATGACGCCGTCGCAGCCGAAGGAGGACACGGGGCGGGCGTCGACGCCGAGGACGACGTCGATCATCCGGGATTTCGAGGTCTTCTCGATGGTCGCCTCGTTGAGCGCCCAGGCGTTGAAGATGTTCTCGCCTTCGTGCCACACGGACACGTCGAGGGCGAGCCTCTCCTCGACGGAGTAGTCACGTTGGGAGGCGCGGTGGACCGCCTCGGCGAGGTCTTCCTTCTCGCTTTCGGCGAGGAATCCGACATGGCCGAGGTTGACGCCCATGAGCGGGGCGCCGGAGCCGTGGAAGCGTTCGGCGGCGCGCAGGATCGTGCCGTCGCCGCCTAAGACGATGACGAGTTCGCAGGCGTTCTTCCACTCCCCCAGCTCGGAGGGATCGATGATGATGCAGTGGTTGAGGATGGGCTCGTCGTCGACGGCCTCGGCCTGGCGGGCGCGGATGCCGACGATCTCGTCGGAGAGGACGACGGGGGTGACGCCGTCGTCGAGGAGGGCCTTGAACACGCTGACGGCGGCCACGGCCGACTCATCACGTTGGGGGTGCAGCAGCACCATGATGTGTCTGGTCACGACTCTCCTCTCATCATTTCGTCCAGGTGGGCGGGGATGTCTGCTTTGTCGAGCCTATCGGACTGGTGATGTGTTCGGCCTGGGCGAACACGCAGGAAGTACTCTCGATTCCCGCTCGGGCCCGGCAGCGGTGAGGGGGCGATGTCGGTGACGCGGGCGCCGTTGTCGGTCACCGCCTCGAGGACGGAGTCGATGGCGCGGCGGCGTCTGTCCCGGCTGGTGACGACGCCGTGTTTGTCCAGCGACGCACGGGCGAGTTCGAACTGGGGTTTGACCATGAGGAGGAGTTCCCCGCCCGCGGCGGTGGCGGCCAGCAGCGGGTCGATGAGCAGGCGCAGGGAGATGAAGGAGACGTCGGCGACGACGAGGTCGACGGTGGGCACGTCGGAGTCGGCGAGTTCGCGCAGATTGAGTCCCTCGCGGACGTGGACGCGCGGGTCGTCGCGGAGGATGGGCGCGAGTTGGTCGTGGCCGACGTCGACGGCCCAGACGTGCGCGACTTCGTGGGTGAGGAGGACTTGGGTGAAGCCGCCGGTGGAGGCTCCCGCGTCGAGGGCCGTCAGACCCTGAAGTCGGTCGGTGAGGTCGAAAGCCTCGAGGGCGCCGAGGAGTTTGTGGGCGCTGCGGGCGACCCAGGGGTCGGGTTCGGTGACGGTGACGTCGTCGGTGTCTCTCACGTCCTGGGAGGCTTTGGTCGCGTTGCGGCCGTTGACGCTGACGCGGCCGGCGGCGATTTCGCGGGCGGCGCGGGAGCGGGAGTTCACCAGCCCGCGGTCGACGAGTGCCCGGTCGAGTCTGCTCACAAGGAGCCCACCTGGGCGTCGAGGTCGTCGAGCAGGGAGTTCAGCTGTCCGTGGCGCTCGGCTGCCGGTGCCTCTCTGGCTGCGGCGAGGCCGGCCCGCCATGTCTCCACCGGGACGTCCCCACTCACCGAGGCGGGGGTCGGCGCGGAAGTCGTGCCGGGATTCGGGCCGGAGTTCGTGCCGGGTGTCGGGGTCGGTCGCGGGGTTTCGCTCATGAGTCCTGACCGATCCGGCGCGGCAGGCGACCGTCGGCCAGGACCGCCTCGGCGTCGGTCTCCCCTGCATCGATGGCTGCCCATGCACGCCGGAGTTCGGCTTCGATCCGGGCGGACTCACCGCGGTCGGTTCCGGTGATGAGGGCTTCGAGTCCGCGCAGATTCGGCAAGATGAAGGTCGGTCGGCTCTCGGGGCCCGCGCTCAGGGCATCGTGGATGTCGTGGATTCCGGTGAGGACGAGGGCCGTGTCGATTCCGGCGGCACAGCCGCCTTCGATGTCGGTGTTGAGGCGGTCGCCGACCATGAGCGGGCGGTGCGCACCGAGGCGGCCGGCCGCGAAGTCCATCATGTGCGGGGCGGGTTTGCCGACGATGACGGGGGTGGAGTCGGTGAGTCGGGCGATGAGATCGACGAAGGCACCGTTGCCGGGGACCTTCCCGGTCTCCGTGAGGAGGGAGAAGTCGGGGTTGCTCGCCCACCATTCGGCGCCGGAGCGGATGATCTCGCAGGTGCGGACGATCTTCGCGTAGTCGATCTCCGGGTCGAGTCCTTGGGCGACGGCGACGGGGTCCGCGTCGAGCGAGTCCGTGATGTCGAGGCCGGCGTCTTCGAGTGCGATGCGCAGTCCGGTGGTGCCGAGGAGGTGGACGCGCGCACCGGGTCCGAAGCGTTCGGCCAGGCGTTCGGCGAGCACCTGCGCCGAGGTGGTCACCTCGTCCGCGGAGGCGTCGACACCCATTCCGGTGATCTTCTCGGCGGTGGCGGCGGCGGTGCGGGTGGCGTTGTTCGTGACGTAGCTGACCGGGATCGACTGGGAATGGAGCCAGTTGATGCCGTCGGCGGCTCCGTCGATGGCGTGGGTGCCGTGGTAGACGACTCCGTCGAGGTCGAACAGTACGCAGTCGATGGGCGAGCCCGGGGACTCGGGCGGGCGCCCATCTGCTGTGCTGTCCTGTTCGGCGGTCAGTGTCACTGGTCTCCGTCGGCCTCGGCTGCTGTTGTCTCAGACGCGGTGTCTGCGTCGGAATCGGCGTCGGCGAGGATCTCGTCGAGTTCGGCTTCGATCTCATCGTCGGTGACTGTGACCGACTTCAGCTCCTTCGCCGAGACATGCGTCTTCGACTTCGGTGCTGCGGCCGGAGCGTCGGTCTCCGGCTCGGCGTCCGCGGCAGCGGCTTCACCGTGGGCGACTTCGGAGGTCTCAGCCTCTGCGGTCACATCGGCTTCGGGCGTCGAATCGGTCGCAGCTTCAGCGGTCTCGGCCTCTGCTGCCTCTTCGGCGGCTTCCTCGGAGGCGGCCGCGTCACCGTCGGCGTCTTCGGGAGTCTGGGCTTCGGCAGCTGCGGGTTCGTCGTCGACCTCGTCGACGGTTTCGATTTCGACTCCGGCATTGAGGTCCGGCATCTCGTCGCCGAACAGGGTGCCGGTCGCCTTGGCGGTGCGGCGGGAGAGCTCTTCGTATTTGTCGGCGAGTTCGCCTTCGCCGTCGATGCGCAGCACCTCGGCGTAGGCGGCCATGAGTCGGACGAGTCCGCCGCTGGGCTTCTGAGTGAAGTCCTCGGCTTCGATGAGTCGGCGCGCACCGGCGATGTCATCGAGGTCGGATTTGGCGCCGGCCGCGACGATGACGAGTTCGGTGCGGGTGTCCGTGTCGAGGTCGAGCTCCGCGGAGGTCTTCAGCAGCTCGAGGGCCTTCTCCGGCTTGCCGCGGCCGCGTTCTGCGTCGGCGATCAGCGCGATGTTGTCGTTCGAGCCGGAGATGCGACGGTGGGTGCGCAGTTCGCGGACGGCTTCGTCGTAGTTCTCCACGTAGTACGCGGCGATGCCGAGTGCTTCGCGGACGACGGCAACACGACCGGCGCGGGCCATGGCGGCCTTGGCATGCTCGTGGGCGCGTTCCGGGTCGAGGTCGAGCAGCCCGCCGGCGGCGACGAGGTGCTTGGCGACCATATCGGCGTTCTCTTTGTCGAGGGTGCGCAGCTGAGACGAGATCTCTTTGTCGAGCTCGCGACCGGTGACGCCGTCGGGAATCTCGGGTTCCTGGATCCGTGGGCGGCGGGCGCGCTGTTCGCGTGCGTAGTCGCCGGTGTCGGTCTTGCGAGAGGCACGACGATCATTGTCGCCCCGACCGTGGCCGCCGCGTCCTCCGCGGTTGTCGTCCCGTCGATTTCCGCGGTAGCCCCCGCGACGGTCGTCACCGTCACGGCGGTCACGGTTGAAGCCGCCCCGGCGGTCATCGTCGTTGCGACGGTTGCCCTGGTAGCTGCCTCGGCGATCATCGTTCCGGCGGTTCTGGCCGTGGCCTCCGCGACGGTCGTCATCGCTGCGGCGGGTGCCCTGGTAGCCTCCGCGACGGTCATCGTCGTTGCGACGATCACGGTTGAACCCACCGCGAAGATCGTCGTCATTGCGCCGGTTGCCCTGGTAACCGCCTCGGCGATCATCGTTGTTGCGGCGGTTGCCCTGGTAGCCGCCACGACGATCGTCCCCGTCGCGACGATCGCGATTGAAGCCGCCTCGGCGATCGTCATCTCGGCGGTTCTGTCCGTAGCCACCACGACGGTCATCGCCATCGCGACGGTCACGGTTGAAGCCGCCTCGACGATCGTCGTCATTGCGGCGATTGCCCTGGTAGCCGCCTCGGCGGTCGGACTGGCGTGGCCCGCGGCCGTCCCGGTTGTCCGGTCGACGGTTGCGATTGTTGTCGCGATCTGAGCGGTGACCGCCATCTGCGCGGCGGTTGTCCTGGCTGTCTCGCGAATCCCCTTGGGCCACGATTCTCCCTATGAAGTCTTTTCGGTGTTCCGCTCCAGTCTAGTCCACTCACTGCTTCGTCGCCGTGTGGGCGGGAACACGTCAGCGCTCCGTTCACGCTCGCCGTCGCGTCATCGTCGTACTCGCTGCGGTGAGCGCCGAGGCCCAGGTCACCGCCTCAGCACTCTGTTAGAATCAAGGCGAATCCAGTGGAAAGGCCGACGGCAATCGAAGAGGTTCGGCGGCAGCGGAGATCCGCGCCGCCTCGACACCAGGAGATGAATGACACCTGACGTGGAAGCCCATTGTGCGGATGACGGATGTCTCCGCGATTCCACGATCAGAATTTTCGGTCTGGATGCTTCACTGTCCCCCGCAGACTCCCATGCGGCGATGACCAATCTCACCGGCCCGTGTGACCAGCATCATCGGATTGCGCGTTCGACCCCCGTCTTCGCCTATTGTGATTGCCGGAAGCACGCGAGTCGACGCCGCAGAGCTCAGTCGCCGTGCAGGTCAGACGGCCCGTAGACCACTCGACTCCACAGAACTGCAACTCGTTCACCCGCTAGGAAAAGGAGAAATCGTGCCAAACACACTCTTCATCGACGGACAGTGGGTTTCAGCCGTCAACGGTGGAACCCGGAAGATCCACAACCCGGCCGACGGCAGCTTCGTCGCCGAGGTGGACGAAGCCAGCCCCGAAGATACCGAGCTGGCGATCAGGGCCGCTCGTCGCGCCTTCGACTCCGGCGTCTGGTCGTCCGTTCCCGCCAGCGAACGCGGCGATCTGCTGCTGAAGTTCGCCGCCGTGCTGCGTGAGCGCAAGGACGAATTCGCGCGCGCCGAGTCCCTGGACACCGGCAAGCGCTTCGTCGAATCGCAGATCGACATGGACGACATCGCGAACTGCTTCGACTACTTCGGCAAGCTCGCCGCAAACGATGCCGGTCGCGTCGTCGACGCCGGAACCGACACCGTGGCCTCGAAGATCGTGCACGAACCCCTCGGCGTCTGCGCGCTCATCACCCCATGGAACTACCCGCTGCTGCAGGCGGCATGGAAGATCGCTCCGGCCATTGCCGCCGGCAACGCCTTCGTCCTCAAGCCCGCCGAGCTCACCCCGCACACCGCGATCCTCACCATGCAGGTACTTGAGGAGCTCGGGCTGCCGGCCGGAGTCGGCAACCTCATCCTCGGTGCGGGTGCCGATGCCGGTGCCCCGCTGTCGACTCACGAGGACATCGACATGGTCTCGTTCACCGGCGGACTCGTCACCGGTCGCCTGCTTTTCCGCAACGCTGCCGACTCGATCAAGAAGATCGCCTTGGAACTCGGCGGCAAGAACCCGAACGTCGTCTTCGCCGACGCCGACTTCGAGGCGGCCCTGGACAATGCGCTCAACGCCGCGTTCGTCCACTCCGGTCAGGTGTGCTCGGCCGGTGCTCGACTCATCGTCGAGGAATCCATCGCCGAGGAGTTCGTCAACCGCCTCGTCGAACGTGCCGAGCAGATCCGCCTCGGCGGTCCCTTCGATGACAACGCCGAGACCGGTCCCCTGATCTCCGCGGCACACCGCGACAAGGTGCATGCCTATGTCGAGAAGGGTGTGGCCGAAGGTGCGCGTCTGCGCTGCGGCGGCAAGTTCGGCGAAGGCGATCTGGCCGACGGCTTCTACTACCTGCCGACCGTGCTCGACCAGGTCAAGCGCGGAATGTCCGTCGTCTCCGACGAGGCCTTCGGTCCGGTCGTCACCGTCGAGACCTTCTCCACCGTCGACGAGGCCGTCGAGATCGCCAACGACACCTACTACGGTCTGGCCGGAGCCGTGTGGAGTCAGGATGCGGGCAAGACCCAGCTGGTCGCTCAGCGTCTGCGCCACGGCACCATCTGGATCAACGACTTCCACCCCTACCTGCCGCAGGCCGAATGGGGCGGTTACAAACAGTCCGGCTTCGGGCGCGAGCTCGGACCCACGGGGCTGGCCGAGTACCAGGAAGCCAAGCACATCTACCAGAACCTCGAACCGGCCGTCACCGGCTGGTTCCCCGACCACACCAAGTGATCAGTCGCAGACTGCAGACGCCTACCTCAACAAGGAGAGATGAACAGTGAAGACTACTCATAGCTTTGACTACGTCGTCGTCGGCGGCGGCTCCGCCGGTGCCGCGGTCGCAGCCCGACTGAGCGAGGACCCCGAGGTCACCGTCGGACTCCTCGAAGCCGGCCCCACCGACACGGACAAGGACGTCGTCCTTCAGCTCAACCGCTGGATGGAGCTCCTCGAGTCCGGCTACGACTGGGACTACCCGATCGAAGAGCAGGAGAACGGCAACTCGCATATGCGCCACGCCCGCGCCAAGGTGCTCGGCGGCTGCTCCTCCCACAACTCGTGCATCGCCTTCTGGGCCCCGCGCGAGGATCTCGACGAGTGGGAAGAGAAGCACGGCGCAGCCGGGTGGGGTTCGAAGGACACCTTCGGCCTGTACAAGAAGCTCGAGAACAATGAGCTGCCCGGCGACCACCACGGCCACGACGGCCCGGTCAGCCTGATGAACGTGCCCCCGGTCGACCCCTGCGGCATCGCTCTCCTCGACGCCTGCGAGCAGGCCGGCATCCCCCGCGTGCAGTTCAACGAGGGTCAGACCGTCATCAACGGTGCGAACTTCTTCCAGGTCAACCGCAAGGACGACGGCACCCGGTCGTCGTCCTCGGTGTCCTACCTCCACCCGATCCTCAACCGTGAGAACCTCACGATCCTCACCGACACTCAGGCCAAGGAGCTCGAGTTCGACGAGAACGACAACTGCACGGCAGTGCTCGTGGTCAACAACGCCTTCGGCAGGACCAACCGGATCGAGGCGAAGAAGGAGGTCATCGTCTCCTCCGGCGCGATCAACACCCCGCAGCTGCTCATGCTCTCGGGCATCGGCCCGAAGGACCACCTGGCCGAGGTCGGCATCGAGGCCCGCGTCGACTCGCCGGGAGTCGGCGAGCACCTGGGCGATCACCCGGAGGGTGTCATCTCGTGGGAGGCCAAGAAGCCGATGGTCGAGGACTCCACGCAGTGGTGGGAGATCGGCATCTTCTCCCCCACCGAGGAGGGGCTCGACCGTCCCGATCTGATGATGCACTACGGTTCGGTGCCCTTCGACATGCACACCCTGCGCCAGGGCTACAACACCTCGGAGAACTCGTTCTGCCTGACTCCGAATGTCACGCATGCGAAGTCGCGCGGCACCGTGCGTCTGCGCTCGAAGGACTTCCGTGACAAGCCGAAGGTCGATCCCCGCTACTTCACCGATCCGGAGGGCCACGACATGCGCGTCATGGTCGCCGGCATCAAGAAGGCCCGTGAGATCGTCGCCCAGGACGCCATGTCCGAATGGGCCGGCGAGGAGCTGTTCCCCGGCAAGGACGTCCAGACCGACGAGCAGATCGCCGATTACATCACCCGCACCCACAACACCGTCTACCACCCGGTCGGCACGGTGCGCATGGGAGCACCTGATGACGAGATGTCGCCTCTGGATCCGCAGCTGCGGGTCAAGGGTGTGAACCGTCTGCGCGTCGTCGACGCCTCGGCGATGCCGGAGATCACCACGGTCAACCCGAACATCACCGTGATGATGATGGGTGAGAAGTGCGCAGAGATGATCAAGACCGGTCAGTGATCTGAGCCGGTCGGTCGACCAGGTCGCCTGACCTCGGCCCACGAGAAGGGGGCGCTGCCAGTGCAGCGCCCCCTTCGTCATGTCCGGCCGCGACGGTCAGGGCTCGCTTCCGGACCGGTCAGCCTCAGTCGGTGTCGTCGCCCTTTCCCTGTCCGCGACTGCTCGAGCGGCTGCCGGTGCGGCTGGCGAGTGTCCCCTCGCGCCGACCTTTCTTCTCTCGACCGATTTCGACGTAGGGGTCCCGGAACTTCGGTGCCGGTTCGACCGCTTCGGGTTCGGTGACGACTTCCTCATCGTCGTCGTATTCGTGTCCGAACTGTTCGTCGTCGCCCTGTCGGCGTTCGACCTCTTCGGGCGGCAGGACCTTCTTCCAGCGGCGCATGCGCACGCGCGGCAGGATGCCGGCGTCCTCACGCAGGGCGCGCAAGAGGGCGTAGATCTGGAAGTAGGCGATGATGAAGAACGGCAGCCCGACGAGGATGATCGTCGACTGCAGGGCTTCGAGTCCGCCGGTGCCGGAGAACACCAGCAGTGCCGCCGTGACGACGGCGACGGCAAGGGCCCAGAAGATCCGCTGCGGCAGCGGGTTGAAGTCTTCGTGGCCGTTGTTCATGGTGTCGACGACGAGCGCTGCGGAGTCGACCGAGGTGACGAAGAAGATGACCACGAGGATGATCGCAACCACCGATGTCGGACCGGCCAGCGGGTAGTGGTCGAGGAACGCGAACAGCGCACCGGGGATGTCGCCTTGGTCGACGACTCGGTCGACCAGTCCCCCGCCTTGGTTGAGCTCGATGTCGAATGAGGCGTAGCCGAAGATGCCGAACCACAGGATTGAGAAGGCCGAGGGAATGGCGAGGACGCCGATGACGAACTGGCGGATGGTGCGTCCGCGGGAGATGCGGGCGATGAAGATGCCGACGAACGGCGACCAGGTGATCGTCCACGCCCAATAGAAGACCGTCCAGGTGTTCTGCCATCCGGTGTCGGCGAACGTGTCGTTCCACAGTGCGAGTTCGGGCAGCTGCTGGATGTATGTGCCGAGGGATTCGAAGACGCCTTTGGCCATGAACAGGGTCGGTCCGAAGGCGATGATGAAGACGAGCAGCAGCACCGCCACGACGATGTTGAGGTTCGACAGGATCTTGATGCCTTTGTCGAGGCCGAGCGACACCGAGATCGTGGCCAGCCCGCAGACGACGCCGATGATGATCAGCTGCCACAGGGCGTTCTCGGGGATGCCGATGACTTGGGCGAGCCCGCCGTTGATCTGCAGTGTGCCCAGACCGATCGAGACGGCGATGCCGAAGACGGTGCCGATGATGGCGACGACGTCGATCGTCTTGCCGATGGGCCCGTGGATGCGCTCGCCGAGGATGGGCTGGAAGATCGAGCTCACGCGCGGCGGCAGGTTCCGCTTGTGGATGAAGTAGGCGAAGCACAGCGCGGGCAGAGTGAAGATCGCCCACGTGTGGAGGGTGAAGTGGTAGTACGTGAAGTTCATGGCATCGACGGCTGCAGCCGGTGTGCCCGGTTCGACTCCGAGGGAGGCCCGGGGTGGGTCGCCGAAGTGGCTGACGGGTTCGGCCACGCCCCAGAACATGAGGATCGAACCGATTCCGGCGGCGAAGAGCATGGCGAACCAGGCTCCGTTGGAGTGCTCCGGTGGTTCGTCGTCAGGACCGAGCTTCGCGCGTCCGTATCGGGAGGCTGCGATGGAGATGAGAAAGACGACGAAGACGGTGACGCCGAGGATGTAGAACCAGCCGAGGTTCGTCAGCAGCCAGTCAGAGGCGACCGAGACGCCGGCGTCGATCTGATCGGTGAAGAAGATCGTCCCGAGGACGAAGATGATGATCACGGCCGCTGAGGAGAAGAAGATGACCGGGTTGGTGCGAAGTCTCAATGCATCGTGCAGTTTGTCGAGCATAGGGTGCCTTCCTTAGGATCTTGCCGTACACACTAGCACCGCACGTTTTCAACAGAATCGGTTGTCACAAATCCGTGTCGCTGCGCTCGAGGGAGAACCCGCGCGGAGGCGGCCTGCCCATGCGAAGCACGATCGCTTGCAGTGCCCGGAGGTCCGAGACCAACGAGACGGTGCCCGAACCGTGGGTGGTTCGGGCACCGTCTCGTCTGTCTTCGGTTGTTCGTGTGCCTGAGATGACTGGCCTGCCTCGAATGGGCTGCCTCAGATGGCCTGCCTGCCTCTGCAGGCAGGTGAGTCAGTGTTTCGGTGTGTCGGTGTCTCCGCGGCCGTCGAGAGGATCCATCGGGCGGTCGTTCTCATCGTAGGGGTCTCGCGCGCTGTGACGGTCAATGCGAGGGTCGTGCTCGTCGGCCACCGAGTCTTCAGTCCGTGGGCGGACACCATGTTCCGGCGGATAGCCGTCGGCACGGACGTCGTGCTGTTGAGCAGGATCTTCCGACCGGCGGGAGTCGGCTGTGGCCTCTGGTGCATCTGGATCCAGTTCGTCGGCACGTTGTAGTCGGCGCTCGTGTTCGAGACGCTCTGCTCTGACAGCTTCTTCCCGCTTGGCCGCTTCCGAGTCGAGCTGTTCGGCTTGTGCAGCCTGACGATCAGCCTCAGCCGCCCGTGCGTCGGCGTCAGCCTTCGCGCGTTTGGCCTCAGCTCTCTGCTTCTCGACTTCGGCCTCTCGGGCACGAACATCGTGTTCGGACTCGGCAGCCTCCTGCCGAATCTGCGTGGCCTGTTCCCGCTGGTGTTCGCGCTTCTTAGCTGCCGCCTTGCGGCTGACTGCGATGATGATCCCGACGATGATCAGAACCACGACGATCGCGACGACAATCCAGATCATGGTTGTTGCGTTCATGCGGTGTCTCCCTTGCTGTCTATTCGGATGTCGCTATTCACTTGCATCCGGCCCAGCGGACAGCTTCATCGTGACACGACACACGCCCGTCGACAAGCACCTGCGACTCGGGAGAAGAACACTTCGCACGTTCTGGACCGGTGCGCGTTCAACTTTCCGGCGCTGCCCGTTCCGCAGTACGCGGGAGCTCAGCAGTACACGGAAACTGGTTCAGTGGGTCCAGCGTGGACTCGACACCCGGCCCTCAGATCGGGTTTCCGCGCTCCATCAGTTCCATGACAATCCATTTGGCGAGGGTTTCCGGGTCAATCGTGAGCATATGCGGCAGGCGCAGCGTCCGTCGCCGGTCGGGAGTATCCGGTGTCCTGATACTCACGTCGATGTAGGCGCTGACGTTCACCTTGGAGATGTGGACTTCGAGAATCCGACTCCATGGCACGCCTCCATCGGGGAAGCCGTCGACAGCAGCCCACAGCCCGAAGTCATTGACGATCACTTGAGGAGCAGGCAGGGAAGGTCGACGCGATCGGAGGAAACCAGCTGGATTGCGCAGAAACTGCTTCGTGCGGTTGAAGCTGATCGCGACCTCGCCGGTGCGAGCAAGTTCGGCCTTGAGCGCGTCAATTGTCATCGTCATCGTGTCCATCCGTGAATACAGTGATGGCCCCGCCCAAACACTGGACGAGGCCATCACCTTAAAAAACATTGCGGCAGTCACTTACTCTCCCACAACCACCAAGTTGCAGTACCATCAGCGCGAATGGGCTTAGCTACCGGGATCGGAACGGTTAACCGGGCGTTTCCCCACCACTATCACCACCGCAAAACCACACAGACCACACACACCCAAACCCACGTTTGAGTGGTAGTGGTCCAAGAACCGCACAGCGAACGCGAACACCAAAAACTATGTAATACGCACACCCCAAAGAGTGTGAACTCTTCAAGCCATCCTAGAAAAAACAAAACATCTTTTCGCACACACCAACCCCAAAAGGATGGTTGATGAGTGATCGGTGTATTAGTACCAGTCAACTCCACACATTGCTGTGCTTCCATACCCGGCCTATCAACCCCATCATCTATAGGACACCTCCCCTGACAAAAGTCAGTTGGAAATCTCATCTCGGAGCCGGCTTCCCGCTTAGATGCTTTCAGCGGTTATCCATCCCGAACGTAGCCAACCAGCCATGCTCCTGGCGGAACAACTGGCACACCAGAGGTTCGTCCGTCCCGGTCCTCTCGTACTAAGGACAGACCTCCACAAATTTCCTACGCACGCAGCGGATAGGGACCGAACTGTCTCACGACGTTCTAAACCCAGCTCGCGTACCGCTTTAATGGGCGAACAGCCCAACCCTTGGGACCGACT
>OMJG01000585.1_pt1 | contig 26145 bp, 27 predicted proteins | sample 1646431 | NCBI WGS metagenome assembly OMJG01 (sample SAMN03771674, study PRJEB25209) | food metagenome | isolation source: Cotija cheese | place: Mexico:Jalisco,Michoacan | collected 2011-12-12
CCGTTCTGACTAGCTAATGTAGTCATGTTCAGGCCGTTGCGTTGTGCAATTGTCCACCAGCTGTCGCCAGACTTGACTGTGTAATACGTATGACTAACCAGCTGACCAGTAACTCGCTTTCCGTAGGCTTGACCATTGGTGACGCCTAACTTGATAAAGCCATACAGGCCATTTGAACGGGTGTAGCGTGCCCATACATAGTCATGTTCAATAATGACGGCATTGTAAGTCACACTCTCACCCTTGTAATAGGTAGCCACTTGACTAACTTTGTCGCTATCCGTGTAGCGAACAGCTAGTGTCCGGTTAGGATAGAACACCCCGTGTTGGCTGTATTTAACGACCTTAAAGGTGGCCTTCTTAGCTGCCTGTTTATGAGCCTGCTTAATATTGGCCTGTGCTTTAGTCTTGCTAGCAGTTGTATAGCCTGATTTAGTAATGCCCGTTAAATCGACATTGCCGTCTAATCCGCCTGCTTTATACATGCTAGTGAATTGGAAGATAGCCACGCCGTCCATTGACGGGAAATAGTTGTAATCAGGGCTAGTTCTAACCAGATAGTCTGGATACTCAGCTAGCCATAGACAGCTACCATAGGCACGTACAATGGCGCTCACATTAACATGTGCATTGAGGTAAGCTTTACCGGAGTACAGCATCGGTGTATAGCCAGCCGCTTTAATGAGGGCCATTTGAGCTAGAATGACATTAGTGTTGGCTGTCACGCTATTAGAAGCACCGTCCTCATAGTCTAGTGCTACAATACTACCCTTGGGCGTCCTAACACGTGGCAAGTAATAGGCCATCATCGCCTTGGCATTGGTCATATTGCCACCAACACCGTCCCACAAATAGGTGTGCACCCGTTTACCAGCCTGTTGAGCTGATTTAACTTGGCTGTTATACGTGGTCTGAGGGATATTAGTACCGCCATAGAAGCCACCCGCCTGTGATAGCACGAACTTATCAGTGTTATAGCCAAATGTCCCATTATTACCGTTATACTTAGACCAATCAACCCCTTGGTCACGACTAGTTGAAGCCTGACTGGTAACATTGACCATTAAAAAGGCCATAAAAATGGCGCCCACCGTTAAAATGGGTGCCTTTAATTTGTTTTTATTCAATTGTCTACCTCCTTAAACTGTTACTGTGATATTTCTTTGGCCATCACTGCATAGCATTAAGCTTAGATTTCAACAACGATTTTCTTGAAATAAACATTTTGTTGATGTTATCAATATTGGTGTCAACTTGATAAGCGGCATTGTCAGACCATGCTGCCCATTCCATCTGTAATGCTCCCTCACCAACATTTTTGACTGCACTATCGAAAATATTAATCATCTCTAGTGGGTCAATAACTCTTAGACTATCTAGCTCATTAAAACGAGCTAAAAGCTTATCTGAAAAAAGTTTTATAAAGCGATTGAGTAGATTGTTTGAAATCGATCCATCACTGAAAAATTCCCTATCAGGATTGTAAGTTGAACCAATTTTCCAGCTTGAAAGCAGTGTGCTATCAAAGTCGTAAGACATCATGTACCATAATTTTCCGTCATAAGTTACATAGCAATGGTTTTTGGTTGACCAAGCGTCTGAGTTCAGAATCAAATAATTAAAAATTATATAGTCAGCAATCGAATTAATCTCAATATGGCTTGAAAGATTAGCTTTAAAATCGGCGTCAGAAGAATTAGCAATGAAATCTGCTAAGGTATTAGCTGCTGTTGAAGCATTAGTTGCATTATCCGATTCTAGGCTGAAATCTCCATCATCTGCAACCGTTACTGTGTTTTTTGTCCACGTTGATCCGGTTCCACCATTGCCTTCAATAGCAATTTGATTAGCATCAGATTCATCAAGGTTCCACAAGTCTGACCCTGACTTGCTGCAAAATTCCATCAATCCATAAAATTGATCGTTAAAATACAGCAAAACAGGCATTGATTGAATTGTCCCAAAATGATTAGCTAAAAGTAAGTTGCTTGGAGCATTCGAATTACTTGCTACCATTTTGCTTAGGATTTCTGCACATACTCCATCATTCACATTGTATTTATCTGTATAGTAAGCTTTTAGATGCCAGCTGTTAGATTCGTACATTGTTGGCAACGGGCGCCACTTCAGTTTTTTGCTTTCTGCTGAATCTTTGTAGGTTTTAAATTTGAATCCTTTTTTTGGTAAAGACAAACTTGAGTTGCCTTGCCATTGCATTTCAGCATAGCCTTTTAGGTTGCGGTTATTATCTAAAAGTTCAAAGGGTAAGACCGCCTTACTATCAGCGCTCCCTAAACCCGTCAAATCTCCAGAAACTTTTAAAATTGCCAGTCCCGCGGTTGAGCCAACGGCCGACGAACTGCTACTGTCATCTGTTACTTCTGCGCTATTTTCAATCAGTGAAACTGCCAAGAGTGCTTCAACAAGCGTCATTTCGGAAAAAGCCTTAGTCCATTTATGGATAGTTTCCCCGTATTCTAACATTTCTTTCGACCAGCCCACATTATTTAAGGCTTGAGATGTTGAGTAAGCTACGGGGGCAAGATATAGCGTTTCATCCGACGTTGGCTCAATAACAACTGATGAAATGCCAGTACTGTTAGCAGCAACTTTAGAGCCATTAATTCGCGAGACAGTATTACCATTGCTATCCAAAATAATTACTAAAGCATACGCTTGGCTAGATGAGGTGTTATTTATTTTTACATGATAGATATATTTTTCCCCAGCTTTTGCGATAAAATTATTTCCGTTAGTCGCTTGGTTTGAAAGGTGATACGCATTAAGTGCTACACTCTGATCATCGCTAGATGTTCCAGTTAAAAGGTTAATACCCGGAATTTTCAAGTTGTCGATTGGTGTCCGATCATGCAAAAGGCTATTAATCAGTGATAGGGCATCTGCTATTGACATTTCAGAGATTGCTGGGTTCCAGTCATGCTGCACAGAACCGTATTCTAGCATTTCTTCTGACCAAGTAGCTGTTAAGACTGTACCGCTCCAAGTGCTACACCCTATCATATTTAGGAAAGCAGTATTGGAGTCGACATGTACTTTCACTGATGAATATCCTGTACTGCTAGCTTTAACAACCGACCCATTTAAAGTAGCTAAAACGGTACCATCAGAACTTACCTTTTGAACTTTAGCGAGTGCATCTACACTAGGATTCGTGATTTTAATGTGATAGATATAGTCTTCACCGTATTTTACTGGGAAATTTTCGCCGTTTTCAGTCCAAGAGCCAAGATTGTGGGCCCCATTTACGGTACTTGTCTGCACTTCGTCAGTTGTTCCTAACAGCAAGTTAACGCCAGGAATCTTAACGCTGCCAAGCTTTTCTCTGTTAAGTGTTTGATTGAAAATGAAACTAATTGCATCACCAGCTGGCATTTCTGACAGATTTTGATGATATGTCTTAACGGTAGTCCCTCTAGTTAACATTTCTTCAGCGTAGCCAACATTACTAATCGTTTGCGATGATAAGTAAGCAATTGGAAAGACACTGATTGTCTGTCCTTCAGAAATTTTAAAGGCAACATAAGAAGTGCCTGTCTGTCCAGCTGCTACATGATTGCCCGTAAATCGCTTGACAACATTGCCGTTTTTGTCATTAATGTTAACAAGAACACAAGCATCGGCTGATGCCACATTAAAAATTTTTGCACTATAATTATAAAATGTGTTTGCAATAACTGATAAATGATCTCCATTAGTAGCTGTTGACTGCGAATGATACTGGTCTGAAAAGCTAAAAGTCCGCTTATTACCTGACGTCCCTTTTAAGATGTTTAAGCCTGATATTTTAACAGTCAAGTCTTCAAAATCGAGTAACGCAGCTTGATAATTTCCGCCATCCGTCCAATTACTACCATTCCAGTAATACCAGTGACCTGTATCCGCGGTTACAAAAATTCCAACCTCTCCATCGGGATATTGTGTGTTAAGCTCAGCAAGAGTTGACAGTGTTCCACTTGGGGTAAAAGTTGTTTTCCCAGTAGCGTTAATGCCATATAAGCTATTAAGATTAGCCAGTGCTCGATTACCGCTTGTCCAGTTTTTGTTAAGATGATCCCTAAAATCTCTTCCTTGTAAAGTAGTTCCCTCTACTTCGAAAACTCCCATTATTTTGTCTCCTTTTTATATATACATGTAGTTAACATCGATGTTTCTTTTTAGCCAATTACGAGAAAATTGCCAAATATTAGCTCCAGCTGGTTTGCTGCTAGCGTCCCAACTAGCGATCCACTTGTATCGAGCTTCTGAGTCAAACCAAGCGCCAAAATGACTAGCACTAGCGTAATCACAAGTTACTGTATATCCTGCATTAGTCAACACTTTATAAAATGCTGCTATTTGAGTGTTTAGCTCGTCTTTAGTAAAACTTGCGCCAGTTTTTGTTGGATCTATTGATGTATCTTCAATATCACACGCTACAATAGCCGTAGTAGGCACATTGTTAGTTTGCAATTGTGCTAAAAAATATTTTCCCTCTGCGGTACCGTTACCCATAAAATAGTGATAACAGCCGATTAAATTTAGCCCAGCTGATTTTCCGTTAGTAATCTGCGTAGCTGCTAGTGGATTAGTATAATCAGTCGACTGAGTTAGTTTTACAATTAGACCCTTAGCTCCGTTAGTTACTAGCGAAGCAAACCAATCAGTAGAATCATTAGCATTGTTAGATGAAACATCAATTACAATACCATTAGATTGCAGCAAATTAATCTGGTCTTGCAAGCCTGATATAGAGCTGTTTTGTGTACTATAATTAGCTTTCAACTGCTGATAGTACTGATCCAATGTTATCAAGTCTTGTTTTAACTCTTTACCGAGTTTAACGTTACTCTCATAAGCTTTACGTGTTGCAGTTTCCCACACAACTGGGTCGAATAACTTATTGCCAAACGTTATAGTTTCATCTGATCGCTTTTCTTGCGGGTATTTAGTCATGCTGTTTATTCGCACCTCAACATCTACACCAAAACGATCACGCAACCAGCCACTATTACCAACCGCAATATCATTAGGATTAAACCCATCGATTTGCTTTTTAAAGTCCACATATTCCATCGTGTACTGAATATCTGGATAATCAGTAATAGCAGCCTTTAATTTAGCCAGCAAAGTATTCTTATCGGTAATATTATCGTACTGTTGTGGCTCCGCATCAATCTTCCCCCACACGTCAGCATTGGGGCTTGTGTATTCAGCGGTCACAACTGGATTGTCTTTATCATCAAGCTTCCCCTCGCCAGTAATATGGGTTGTTATATTTTCATAGCTACTATTTTCAGAAATCTTGGAGCAATTCACATTGTCAACGAACACAAATGCATTAGACTTACCAATTTTCTTGGCAATATGGATGACATAATTGTCGAAATAATATTCGAAACCAAAATCACCAGCTAAGTTTTGCATTAGCAATTCATCAGCAAAGCCTTTGCCAAAGTTCTCACTGAATGCGTAATTAGCGAATGAACCGTCAATCACATACGTAAACTGTGTATTTTTTATGATTAGATCCATACATGTTTTAAGTGATTGAGTGCCCGTCAACACCGACCCCACATAATGGTCATGTAGTTTCTTGCTAACATGAATGGCTGAGACAGTATAGTTACGCATATTACCCACAGATACTGGATTAGATGTTAGTAATCTATATTTCTGCCCCGTTTCAGGCACAGTAATTATAGTGCCAGGAATCATCATATCTGCTCCAACTTTATTAGAGTCTGATGGATCCATATTGTTAACTAGAAACCCAAACCCAAGAGTGGAAAAATTATTCATGCTGTCCGTTACGGCCACGTCATAGGCGGCAATCGCTGTCTCATCACCGTGGACATTTTTCAGTTGTAGGATATAATCCACCTCCTAATAATAGAATCTAGTTTCAAATGAGATTGTAAAATCCGTAGCACCAGTAATCTTCATTTCATTCCACCCCGGCTTGAAGTCGATATAACCATGATCAGATAATCCGTTGCCGTAACACTGTGAATTATTCTTGACTGGAATTAGTCCCTTAATAACCAGATTATCTGTCTTGACTAGGTGCATGTTAAAGTTCCATTCTTGGCCGGTAGTCACATTCTGGATTGTGAGTTTATCGCTAACAGTACCGTTGAATCGAATCGTGACTGGCCGATTATCTGCCAAAAGAGGAATATTTGACGCATTGTATACCTTGAATGACTGCTGATTAGTGAATGAGTAATACAGGTCCTCGCCGTTGGGAATATTCATTCCTAGCCCCCATGATTCAGAATCATAGGTGAACGGGGAGAGTGTGGTTGCGGTCGACTCTGCATAACCATCTGGGCAGCTCAGATTGACTGATACATCAGATGCACGCCAAAAATTATTCAGCTGTGCTACGCTGAATGCCTCAGCCACGACTTTCCATCGTAGATAAGGGATTCGCATATTAATGACATAAAATGGCTCATCACTGCGGAATATTTTCATCATCAACAATTTCTGCAATTCGTAGTCGTGCACATCAGTTGCAATGATGTCGAATACCATTGGAATTACAAGGTATTGTGCCTGGCTAGAAATTAACTCCGCCCCATAATTGCCCACTTGCTTATAATTGTGTTGAAAGTTCGTGAATGGCACATCGAACTTCTTTACTCGGAATCCGAGTTTGCCTAAATCGTAGATTGTGCCATCCAATCGCTGAATTAGTATGGTTGTACCGAAACTTGTAACTCCACTCATCGAATAGCACCTCCATTCTGTGACAAGATAATTTGATTAGCTTTTAGCAACTTGAGCTTCGGATATTGTGCCTTAGCAAGAGTCCAGTTATCTAATTTAATAGTTAGATCCAAGTTACCGGACAAATCACTATTTGCCTTAGACTGTGCTGATTGATTAGCAGCTTCCTGTGCTACGCTACGTGACGCAAAACTTGGTGCTGTGCGTTGAATGCCTGCTTTAGCAGTCCCAACTACTCGCATAGCCTTAGCAATTAATCCATTAGGCGCTTTAGCAGCACGTGCTCGTGACGCTTCAACAATCAGGCTGTCAGCACTATCACGCTCTGGGTTAACCACGTATTCTGGGTTATTTTCAGCCAACCATGCTAGTTGTTTCTTCATGACACGACCACCGGAATCGTAACCCATTGGACCACTCACGGTAGCAAACGCATTTGGACCTGAACCATATTTGGCCTTCATGTAATGAATACCAGCTAACAAGTCGTCATACCCGTTAAGCGGATTGTTGTGACCCCTGAACTTATACGCATCAAATGTTGGCTGGATTGTCTGAACAAGTCCCTTGGAAGGATGCCCCATTCGAGCGTTAGGGTCCCAAGTGTTAATCACGGTCGGATCACCGTTTGATTCACGTCTGATAACCTCCATCCAAGCAGCCACTTGACTACCAGTAGCAGTGAACCCGTTGGCCTTTAATGCACGGGCAACATATGGCCGCCAGCGATTAACTGAATGGCCGGACGGGTTACCTGCACTCGCCCCATAAGTCATTGGATTGTAGCTCTTACCGCCCAGACCAGCACGCAACTCATAATGGACGTGAGGGCCGCTTGATTGGCCTTCACTTCCGACCCACGCAATAATTTGCCCAGCTTTGACATGCTGACCAGTCTTCACTTTCATCCGTTTCATGTGTCCATAAATCGTATCTACAGACGCACCAGACGGCTTGATAACAACCCAGTTACCAAACCCACTAGCTGGGCCTGCCTGCACGACAGTACCACCATATTGAGCTGGGATCGGCGTACCTAATGGTGCTGCAAAGTCGATGCCTTTGTGGAAACCACCTGCACGTGGTCCATATCCCGAAGATTCCTTAAACGGTGAACCGAAGTGTGGTGCTAATGAACCAGCACCGTCTTCAGATGTGTCGGAGAACTGATCAAAGAACCCTTGTACATACTTGATTGCATTATCAATTAAAGAATCCTTAGCCCCACTCGCGATCGCACCAAACGCAGTAGTATTATCACTGAACGTCTTTGCAAGCTTACCAAGGCCAGTTGCGTTAGCAATTTTGTTGACCACGCCACTAGCACCTTCGCTAACAAGATCAACGGCGCCCTCAGCGCCTTTCTTTAAAGCGCTGAACGTGCTGGTTAGCCAGCCAGGTAATCCAATCTTGTACCCAGGCAAACCTTTAGCCATCTGAGCAAATTCAACAGACATACCATGTGGCAAAATAGACGCACCGGCGGGGATGTTACGAATCTCAGGGCCGTCAACACCAATTGGCATAATTGAACCATTCGACGTTCCCATGTATTCGAATCCTTCTTCACCAACGAGCGCCGTATGTTCACCCATGGAGCCGTTCAGACCAGCAGCATGCTTTTTCCAAGTAGGAATATTGCCCCACTTCTTGTTCAAAGCATGTAACACGCCATTAATTCCGCCGATCATGCCGTTCCACATACCTCGCATATTATCGATAAACTCATTCCACGATCCCTTAACATCACCGGTTTCAGTATCTACCGCACCCTTATGTTCTCCAGCCTGTTTAGTCGCTTCATTAACGACCTTAGTGTGCGTTTCCTCTGCTTTCTTGACGGTCTTCTTCTTCTGGGAATCAGCAGCATCAATGGAATCGTCACGTTGCTTGCGCGCCTTACCGACAACTTCTTCATATTGTTTTCGGCTCATTGTACCGTTCTCGTAACGTTCCTTGTCAGCAGCGGCTACTGTCTCCTTGTACTTCTTTTGGGCTGCGCTTACAGACTTATCACGTTGTTTGCCGGCGTTAGCAATGGTTTTATCACGTTCTTTAGCTGAATTTCTAATCGTTTCAGTCATTTGTTGCTTAGATAGCTTGCCCTTGTGGTCTTTCAAGTTTTCAAGAATATCTAACTGCTTACCAGATGAAATCTTAGTGGCTTTTGTAACAGCATTGTTTGACTTATTTTCATCCTTGGCTAGCTGAGCTAAATACTTCTTACGGTCGCCAGCCGTTCGTTTTTGAAAGTCTTTTTCGATTCTCTTTTTATCAGCTAAATACTTTTTATGGTTATTGCCATCTTTTTTACGAGCGGCAGCCAATTCTTTGTTCTTTTGTGATTCAGCCTTGCCAAGCTTCGAATAATAACTATCGGAATCTTTTTTCATTTTTCCAATATTATCTTTCTGAGCTTTCGCCTGCTTGTTATAGTTCTCTTTGGCCTTATTTAAAAGCCTATTGGCCTCTTTTTCAGTCATAGAACCGTTATGAACCAGCGTTGCATAATCCTTGATAGACATTCGGCGCTTGTTGCCGTAATACTTGTCAACCGATTTACTCATTTTTTTATAAGTGTCATCGGTAATTCTTTGTGCTTTATTAATGCTGGCTCGATCAGTTGTAACTTTGAATTTAATTTTAGCGTTTTTGTTTAGTTGCTTAGTCATGCTGGTATATGATCTCGAAAATTGTTTATCATTCAATGACGGCTTCGGCTTAAAACTACTGCTAAACTTCTTAGACATGTCGTGACCCAAGTCAGACATCTTGCTAGTCAGCTTAGGGAACGTCTTAGTAACGCCTTTTTGAATGCCACCACCGATTGACTGGCCAAGCTTACTACCAGCAAATCCACCAATTACACCACCAACAGCAGTCCCAACTACCGGCATAACTGCAGATCCGGCAGCAGCACCCGCGGCAGCGCCACCGACCGAACCAGCGAACCCACCTAAATGCTTACCTAACGTTGCTTTAGTCGTACCAAACAGTTCTGGCACCGATGCGGCAATGCTCATATATGGAACAGCTTTAGTAAGCCCACGAGCAGCCATCATGGCTTTACCACCGCCTAGGCCACTAGCCGCTTTAAGCTCTGCGGTTGAGGTAGCGCCGCCCTTGGAAAATAATCTTCCAAGAACTTTAGAACTGCCAGCTGTAGCTGCAGCTCCACCAGCTTCTTTAGCAACTGCTTTACCGCCCACGCCAGCAACACCACTACCACCGCCGAACAGATCAACCATTTTGGACACAGCAGCCGTTTCGATAAGTGACTTACGCAAGCTTGACAACATGCCGATAAACTCAATACCTTTTTTGAGCGCAAACATCGCAATAAATGCTTTGGTCAAGTTCTCAATCAACTCTTGGTTCTTAGATAAGTTCTTTAAAGCATCATCAATCTTGTCTAGTGGATCTTTAGAATCTTGAGCCTTTTTGCCCACTAAACCAAACATTCTGGCAATATCATAAATGATGTCACTGAATGTCTTCCAAACAGTTTTGCCAATAATGCCTAATATCTTACCAAGATTTCCAATAATATCGACAATTGTATCTTTATGACCATCAACATACTTAATTAGCTTTACAAACCAAGCCATTACAGTTGATATGGCTCCAGACGCCATGGCGGCATACTTCTTCATCATATCGTCGGACAATAAGTTCCGCATGTCTTTAGCAACGCCTTTGCTCATTTTGAAAGATGAAGCCATGATGTTACCAGTTAGCACTGACCAGCGGGACTTGATGTACATACTCATACCTTGGAAAGACGTCATGGCTTCCGCAGTACCATCTTTGTACTTTTTGCCCAGATAATCTAGCGCTTCTGTGAATTGCTTGGCTGATAGTTTTCCGGCAGCTGACATGGCATACAACTGCTTCATTGACTTGCCAGTAGCCTTCTGTAAAGCTTCCCCAAACATAGGGAAACGGTTAATCATGACAGCCATATCTTCAGAACTAGCTTTGCCACCGGCAACAATCTTGGCAAATTGCTCACCCGATTCCGCTAGGGCATCGTTACTCATGTGCAATGTCGAACCTAAAGCAACGAATGAATCCGTCCAGCGCTTAGTTTCTTCAACATTGGAATGAACGTGATAGAAGCTTTGTGACATACGGTTAATTGTGTCTGCGGCATAAATTGAATGTTGTGATAGAGAATTGATATAATTGACCAATTCTTTGCCATCTTTTGGTGCTTCGGTTGTCAACGCAGTCCAAACAGTCTTCATCGTGTCTTGTTCCTTGTTGTACTCCATACCAGCTTTAGCGGCGTCTTTCAGTCCAGACACAAGTCCTTGAACACCAGCCATAATAGCGCCACCAAGGAATGTTCCCGCGACAATCTCTTTGAGGTGTGAAAAACTATGCCCAGTTGATTCTGACTGTTTCTTCAAAGCAGTCAGTCCTTCGGAAGCTTGACCTTTATTCAACTTCATACGAGTGGTTACTGACCGTGGCATCTTACGCATAGTATTTTCCCAATCAATAGCTTCGCCTTTATCGACTTTTGCCATCAATTCAGTACGCGCCTGTTTTGGAATACGATTAAGCAACGACCGAAAATTAGTAATTCCAGCTTCTTCAGCCTTGGCAACTAGCTTTGCTTCAACAGGACTATTGAATTCAGATTTAATTTTGCTGTGAGTTCGCTCCGCCTCAGCCTTGACCTTGTTAGCATTGTTAGCAAAGGCTTCGTCCATCTGATCTCCAGCATCAGATCCAAGTGTCTTCATTAAATTATTTACTCGTTCCCGATCACTCGTGAATGACTTGGTATTCATTAACAAATCAATTGTTACAGTTCCATCTGCCATGAACTATTCCTCCTTTGCTCTTTCTGCTAACATGCCGAATACTTGCCCCATCTGGTTATCTAAACTTGCTTGTGTGTCTTGGTCGTCCAAACGATAGTAATCTTGTGCTTCTAATAAACTAGTAAGTTCTTCGCCTTCCAATCCGTTAGTTGACTTCTGCCGAATAGCGACAATACGACGGAACTGAGTTTCCTCACTTAATCCGTCTAACATTGCCTTGAACTTTTCCCAACGCAGTTTGCCTTGTTGCTCAATTAAATCGATATGATAATCTGCCATAAACGATGCAAAGATAGCGTCAGCATCTTTCTCATAACTAAAAAAGCGCTCCTGTGGTACAGGGTCGCCGTTTAAATCAACGGTAGGTTCATCATCATGATTGCCATAAACCGTTTGCTGAACATATTTAGATATTTCAGACACAACTGAAACCATTTTGTCCGCAGTGACGTCCGTGCCTTCGCCTACAAATGCATTGAACGCTAGATAAATCTTGTTTGAGTCATCAATAGCATCATCGTCAAGCAAGATATACCAGCGGAGCACATTGTCGAAGCTTAAATCGACAGTCCATTCTTCACCGCCAATCGTTATTGTTGTACCGAGCGGCTCAACTAGGCTAAGCATTCACATCACTTCTTCTTCGTAGCTTTACGTGACTTGTAGTAAGTGTCAATGTAGCTATCCCGCTGGTCACGCAACTCATCGTATTCCTTGACGATCATAAAGAATGCAGCTGCCATTCGCTCGGTACTCTTATTGGTTAGTTGATAGAGTTCATTACCAGCGCCTTCTCCAAATTGTTTATCGAAAAAAGCAGATAATTCATCACGTAAATCCTTGTACAGCCCAGTCAAATACTTATGTTGTTCCTTGACTGATTTCTTATCTAACTCAGCCGTCTTTTTCTCGTCCAAAGCATTCAACTTCTTGCCAATGCTTAGTCGAGTGTTATCAATTTCAAGATTTAACTCATCATTAAAATATAGCTTTGCATGTCGCTTACCAAACTTGAACTCCGCAAACTCCTGTGGTCCGCCTGCTAAATTAATTGCTGTCATGATATAAAAACCTCCTATATATTTGTATGTATGAGGGCCAAGCCCTCATTAACTAAACACTGCTAAACAGCGGTACTCGTCTCATCTTCGTTGTATTCCACTGCTTTGCCGCCTTTATCTGTCATAGTAGGTTTGCCATTGAACGACAATGTGAAGCTAAACGTCTGCTTAGCGTTCGCGTTCCCACCCATAGGCACCACAGCCGTGATAGTCACATTAGCCACAATCACATTGCCGTTTTGATCAGTCCAACGTGCCAGCGTCTTAAGTTTCTGGCCAATAGCTAAGAACTTACTTGCAACATAGTCTTGCGCAGCATCACCAATTACTCTATGTCCAGTAAAGGCAATCGTAATGCGCTTACCAGTTACATCAGTATCGGTAAAGCCATCACCATCGTAATAAGCAGTGTTGTCGTCAGTTTCGTTAGCGGCGGGAGTAACACCTGAAATCCCAGCAGCTAATCGTGACCATTTAGCCTTAGATAAGTCGTTAGTTGGATCTTGGTTCCCCAACGTGTCGATTTCAAACTTGTTTTTAACGTTCATTGTGAATTTTGACATTATATAAATACTTCCTTCCTGTATTAAAAAAGGCGCTAATCAGCGTCTGCAAAAGTGTTTACGATAACAGAGAAGCTCAGCTGGTATATTGAGTAGCCTTGCGTGTCCTGCTCAGATATACTTGGCTGTCCGCTAATCGTAAGTGATTCAAATTCAAAACTGCCATTACTACTAACTAAGTTGTCGGCCGTTAACATATCTAAAGCTTGAGAGACAAGCCACAAAGTCGTATTGGCTTGCTGCTGGTTTTTGGTCCGCATACCGACTTCATAGTTCATCTGCCACTGCTGGTTACCAGCATAATCTTCATCAAGTACTCGACTACCCGGCAGCGGGTAAAGTGACAGTGAATCAGCAACAGTAAGGTAGCCTAGCGTGCATTTCATCGGCAATTTAGGCACTTGATTGATACTTGCTGCTAGCCGTTCCAATAAGTCCATCACTTCATCCCCTTAGTAAATGCCTTAACCCAGCTATCCATGAACATCGATTTAGCTTTTAAATCCCAGCGTTTACCGGTTCCAGGAGTTGAGTAATTATGGACTGGATAACCATTGATAATGCCATAGAACTGCGCCTTAGCGTACGGCGTAGAATATGTTATTTGGCTGCCATCAGAAGTAGTGTGTACAGATTGGCGTAACGGTTCTTCTGAACGATCTTTAGGCACGAACTGTTCCATGTCCGACATAGCCTGATTGACTAAGGCATATTGCCCACGCTTCACGTTAGTGAGATTGGTCTGCTCCATGAAACCATCTAGGTCAATGTTGATTCTAAATGCCATCACAGCACCTCCAGTTCATACGAGTACAACTCATTACTAAACGGTTCGCGGTTGTCGATAACCTTCTGGACTGTGTACTCTTCGCCCTCAAATACAAGCTTAGAACCGACGTTATGCTTGGTAATCGTTGGCAGTGTGCTACTAATCCCTGCGTACAGGAAAACAACCGCATTAGCCACGATTGTCCGGTCGTTGTTGCTACCAGAGTAAATCGTTTGCGGTTGCACAACGCAATGTTCGATTGTGACTGGCTTGCCTGCCAATGGTTGACCCCATTCATCCGTTTTAGTTGGATCAGTCAGAGTGAGTGTGATTGTCTGCTGGCACATACGTTTCGGTGGTTTCATCATCAACGGTAGCTCACCGCCTTACTCATCAGCCCAATTTGAGCCAAAATCGCAACGACACCAGTAGCTAGTCCAGTTTTTCCGAAATTGGTAGCATTCACATTAGAGTTTGCCTGTACGTGGGTTCGGCCAATCTCAATGCTAGATAAGTCTTGGCTTGCAATGCCAATTGGCGTATCGGCGCCAACTTCATCGAAGTAGTCACACTGCAAGGCGACTGCTCGTTTAAACTGCTTAGCACGGAATACTTGCCATTGGGTGCCAGCCAAGTCATCAACCAGCGAATGAGCGGCGTAGTCAGCGTTATAGAAGAACTTAGTAGTGATATCAATTTGAGTTTCAGCAGCGGCTTCATGCTGGCTATAAGTGGCTTCGTCAGTGATTCGTGAGAATCCTAAGTCTTTGTACTCGTAAAATGTCAGATAAGCCATTTAATAGTCACTTCCAATTCTTACTACTACTTTGTAGCCCCAGGCGTCAAGGCCGGGTCAAGTTGTGCGGTATAAGCAACGACACCAATAGACCGTACGTCAATACCATCGACAACTTCCCAAGTGGTTGACTTTGCTAGTTCATCGATTGTTGGGAAGCTAGCCTTTGAAGGTGAAAAGCTTGATTTAATGCTAGTACCAGCAACATGGATAGTACCGACGCGTTTTTGAACAATAACATCTTGACCACCATTAATCAATGGGTCGTATTTAGTTTCAGTCGACCGCATGTTAGTTGAGTAACGTACAGCACCGGGTGCGAAGATATAGCTAGTTGAAACCGGCTTAGCCTTGTTAGTCAAGTCAATTTCGATGTCATCGTCTAAAACAATTCGTAAACCGTTATAAGCTTCAAATGGTGTTGCCCCATTTTGAGGTTGAACAGTCTCAATCAGTCCTTGAACCTTCATGAGTGAGTATGTGGCGGAGTTAACTGCAATTGCACCAAATGTAGTGTCTTGCAAGTCACCCATCAAGCCAATAGCACCAGTAAAGCCTTTAGCTCCAAACATCGGTTCCGATGGTGACACTTTCGTCTGATCGTAAACTTTTGAATTAGCAATTTTGCTAACTCCCATAACACCTTTAAGCACACTTAATAGTGTCTTTTGATCAGCACGCTGCCAGAATGCTGCAAACCGATTCCCGATTGTTTCTTGCACGGGTGCACCAGAAATCATAGTACCTAAATCTGTGTAACCATAAGCTTTAGTTTGGTAAAACTTAATACCTTGTTGTTTGCCAGAAGTTAAGTTATTAACATTAATATTGTCACTGTCAGTCCAGTTGTCAGGGTCACCAGTTAAATCATTCAGGAATGGCACTGTAATACGTGTACCTGCTTCCAGCAAGTGTGGTCCTAGATCAGGATCGGGTGTTAAAATTCCAGATTGAACAAATCGGTTAGTCTTAATAATTTGATTTACAACGTAGTTCCCAAACACTTCAGGAACAATTAAATCGGATAAATGTGTTTCTGCCATTGATATGGCCTCCTTTTTTATTGCTTAGCTAATGCTTCCCATTTTTGACGGTCTTCGCGGTAAAGTTGCCCTTGTTCCGCCAAAGTCATGTCACTTAACTTCGTCTTACCATTGCCACCACCGCTAGGATTCCCATCGGCTGTAATCTTTACCGCTGGCTTACCGTCGTTATCGTCGCTCTTGTCGAACAGATAGTTATGTGACTCCTGCAGCTTCTCAATCTGTTCACCGATACCCGTTAGTTGACCATCATCGCCAAGCTTGACAGTATCCATGTCGATAAACGGCATGATTGCCTTAGCATCGCGAGCTTTAGCGTCACGTAATGCCATTTGCACAGCGTTGTCAGTCTTAACCTTAGCCAAACTAGCAGCTGCTTCACTATCCTTCGTCTTGATGGTTTCTTGTAACGCTGCAATCTGCTTGTTGAGCTTTTCAGAATTACCGGCTTGTTCGCCAAGCGACTTAATTTGACCATCACGATCAACAACTTGCTGCTTAACTGAATCAAGTTCTGATTTAGTATCAGCTACTTGTTGCTTAATTGGCTCAATGCCAGCGTTATAAAGCTTCATCACCTCGGTCGTTTGTTTATCGTCTAACCCTAATGTTTCTAAATCCTTACGTTCCATGTCAATCGCTCCTAACGTTATTTATTACGCGGTAACGGCCGCGCGAATTGATTGCATAAGTAATGAGCAGTTTACCGACATACTCAGGTCAAATTACTTAAACTAATACACCCGATCTTCATATCCTTCTGGGATTTCAACTGGATCATTATTTTTGATACGTGTTTCAATAAATGCAGCCAAACTATTCGCCCCACTAATCGAAACATCATACCCATCACCACGTGTAAGATCTAAATGCTCATAAAATGGAAAATCAACCTTGAAATTATCTTCGTACTTCTGAATTGCGGCATTCATAATCAGTGCTGCCCCATCTTCCACGAATAACATTATTTTTTCGCCTCCACCATTGTATCAATCAACGAATCGCATATTTTAGCGGCATTTGGAAATATTTCTTTAATCAACGCCAACGAAGCTGGGTTTGATGCCCTTGATGAAGTGTACTCAGCAAAGAATTCAGTCTCTTCCTTGCCGTAATCCTTCCAATATTTGGACCCATGACCAGTGTTCCACGGATGATCAAACGCATCATAACCCGTGCCTTCAATCATGTCAGACACATTACTATATTTCCTCATATTCTCCAAGGCTGTCGGCTTGGTATCACGAATAAATTGGCGTATCTTTTCGACACCTTCCCACGATTTGCTATCCTCTTCCATCCAAATTGCTTTTTCAGCCTTTTTACGTGGTTTCTTGCCCATCTGCATTGGAGACTTAGCTTCACCGTGATTAATGTAGTCAAATAAATCCTGCTTGATGGCTGTCCCAAGATTAATTGCTGGATTTCCACTAAGGTGAGACGCCTGTTCATCAAATTTGTACGTCTTTCCAGCTAAACGTTGCTTGATTTGACGGCCAGTTGGTATCAACTGTTTACCAAACACATCATTCATAGATGTGCTGTCAATTGCATGCCCAATTTCATGATAAACCGTCTCCATTGGCTCACTTATTTTATTGCCTTCAAAAGCAGAATTACTTAAATGAACCGTACTAGTGCTAGCATAATTACCACCGGTTTTAGACACATTTTCAAACTCAAGGTCTTGCCCATAATTGGCATATAACTTACGAAGTTGTTCGTCTTTTAAGCTCGAAATACTGCTCTTGAATTGTTTATAGTATTCGTCACCAAAAGCCTCTTTGATATTAGTCTTTTCAAAAGCATTAGTGATGTCCAAATCTTTGACAGATGACTTGAACTCGGTTTTATTGGGTTCTTGTGTAACTGGCTTGGGTTGAGTGATCTTTGAATTATAAACTTGTTCCCGACTATAATCTCGATGTAGGAAGTCATGATCCTTTACTAATTCTCGTAACGATTTTTGTTGATTACTAATCAATGATTTGTAGTGAGACACGCCAACATCATCACCCAGCTTCTGCGCAGCAGCCAGCTTTTTCTTAGACTGCCTGATTGCCCGCTCATAGCCACGTTGCTTGGCTTGAATGTCGCCCTTAGAAATTGCTGTTTGTGGGTCATACTGCGGCTGGTTGTTCGTATTGACGCCCTCAATAAAAGGATAAAGCGTGTGCGAGCAGTTAATGCCTTGAGTACCAGCTGGCGTGCCATAACCATGGTTGTAAATGCTATCGTACTTGGCGTTATAAGTATCACTACCCGGTTCGGTAAGATTAACAACGTGACCTTGAATATAGGCACACGCTTCACGAGCAGCTGGATGGGAACTCATAACAGCTAAGGTAGTCCCAAAGTCTTGCATACGTTTTAAGCGCAAGTTATTAAACGTCCGATGGGCTGTGGTATTGATTACCGTACGAGCATAGCCTTCAAGTGACCAATTATGACCACCTTTATCGACTAAATTGGACTTAATTCCAGCATCCACCCATTTATAGACGTTATCTCGTAAAGCCCTATCGTGCGTTTTAAGGCCAACTACCGTTTCCATAGTGGTTTGCTTGATGATACCTTGATAAGCTCGCATGGCGCCATTCTCATTGTAATTAGTGGACAATAAGGACTGGTTAACCGTGTTGTCTAATTCTTTCCACGTTTGATTTTGTAAAGAATTAATAGTGTCACGAATTTCATCATCAACAATCACCTTTTTATGCAATTGCTGGCTCAAAGTAGCATCGATTTCGTTAACAATCTGCAAACCATTATCGTGCACTAGCTGCTCGATTGACTGTTTCGACTGACCGGCATACTTGGCAACCAGATCAACCACTTGCTTGTTTAGCACGCCCATCTTAGCCAGCTGTTCAACTTGCCAACGTAAAACGTTCTTACTATCAACCGTATCGAAGTTAGTTGTCTTGAGCGTTTGGATAATACGTGCATAAATATCCTGTTCAAGCTTGGAATAGATGTCAACGGCTGCGCTCGCATCGTGCATCATCGAATCTTGGGTAATCATTCACCATCACCACCGTTTAAAACGGCTGACCGGCCACCTTCGTACGTATCGGTTGGTGCTTCAGATTGAATCTTAGATAACTCTTCAGCAGCTTGTTCATCAGTCATGCCATAGTTACGTTGCAGGAATGTCTGTTTGGATAGTGCTCCAATAGCCAATACCTTAGCGTCTTCTTCTAGTTGTTTGTCCTTATTAACGAACACGCCATCGTCAAAATGGCATTCAATGTCGAGCGGTTGACTGGCTGAGTCAAGCTTAAATAATGGCTGACCGTCATCAAATAGATCACCAGCGTTGGCTAACTCAAAGATTGACTGGCACAACTCATCAATAGCTTTTTCAACCATTGTCAAATAGCTTGAACGGGTCTGATAAGTCATTGAATTATTGCTGACAACCTCGGTTGCTGTTTTAACGCCATCATTGGAATATGAAAATGTTCCAGTAGACAGGCCAATTTGAACTTCAAATTCCTTGATAAAGTGGTCGATAGCATCCTTATACTGAACAGTTCTGATAGGCGTTGTCATGTCCTTAACACCAAGACCATTATTGTCATCTGACAGTACGCCAACGTAGACATTTTGTTCAGTATCAAACGTTGGTTTGTGCTCATCATCAAACCGCAGCATACCCGGTTGGACCGCAATGTGCTTCTGGCCCAATCTTATTTCCCAAATAAACTGATCATGAGTGTCATTGATGTCGTCTAAGACGTACTTAGCGTTATCCACAACGCCTAAGCCGAGCGGGCTTTCGATGTTGATGTTATTAGCACCCGGCGTTTTAAAGTAAGCGAACAGTGGCCGTTGTAAACCACTAATGGTGACTTGTGGTGCCAGTTCTTTGTATACCGGCAATGTGGATAGTGGTACTTGATCGCCCACTATGTCGGGACTGCCTGACTTGTACAGCTCGTTGGTGATCTGATAACTACCGTCACCTTGCCATTGATGGAATTCAAGCAACGTGTAGTATTTAGTCTGATTGCTTTCAGTACGCTGTGTTCGGCTAGCAATAGCTGCTTCGCTAATATCATTTGTATTAGATTGAAGCGGGTAGAATTGATCAGCTCGCACCCATGCAATCTTGATATGGTTGCCGTCAATATAAGGTCGCATAGCAAAGCCACCTAAGGCAACCCCTCTCTCAAGTGCTTCCTCAAACTTATTCTTGAAGTCGTTATCTTCCAATACATCGTTTAAGAATTTGTCCGCTTCATTGCTATCCTTGACGTGAATTTCAGCTTTCTCATTAAAAACCACTGAGGCAATCCGGCGAGCGGCAGTTTTTGCCATGTTGATTGTGTTCTTGGGACGCTTTTTGCCAATGCCATCCGATGCCTGATAGTGGACATGTTGTAATTTATCGCTGTAATATTCCAAGTCGTTTTGAATACGAACATACTCATCCGGGTCAATACTGATACGAGGATCATCTGTAATTTTACTTAAGCTTCCTGTTACTCCCGTGGCTGCCGCCCCCTTCCAGAATAAATCTTTGATTCGTTGAATTAGTCCCAATTGCTTCACCGCCTTTACCACTTCAAAAAACGACAAAATAAAAAGCCGTTGCTAAAACGACTTAATAATTTCTTCTGTTCCTTTTAAATAAGCTTGATGTGCTTCTTCTGCAGATTCATATTGCCCAAGATAAACTCTTTTCCCGAGATAAGATACTGAAGCAATATAATGACCATCTTTTTTTCTTGACCAGCCTTGAGCTTTACCAGCATTGTTTTTAAATCTCAGTTTATCACGGCACTCTTTTGAACAACATTTTTCTGTTGAGTATTTATTTATAGTAAAGCTTTTGTCGCACAATGCACATGTTCTTTTTTCATCATCAATGCCCATCTTTTTTCGATAAGCAGTCTGACATTTGGGAGAGCAAAATTTACTACGGTTAAAAGCAGCTCGATATGACTTCCCACAATTCTTACATTTCTTTACATATCCTTTTTTTTAACGAGATTCCTTTGTGAGACTCGGACGTTACTTCTCGTCCTTCAGGTGTTTTATGCCATTTGGCTGCGGCTGTTCTTGCTTTGTTGTAATTATTTCTCCAGATTGGGAGCATCTTCTCCCTATCGTGTTGAGCATGCCACATGTGATGCTCATGCTTGGTCATACACATTAGATTATCAATTTGGTTATCATTCTTGTTCTCATCAAAATGATGTATGTTATAGCCCTGCGGCACTGGTCCATTGAATTTTTCCCACACATAAACATGCAGCCTTTTACGATTTCCATCTATCTTAGCTGTTGATAAATAATAGCCTGATTTAATGTCTTTTCTAAACTTGTGCCCATCATAATAAGCATAACCATCCCGATATTCGATTGATTCCACATTATCACCTCATATAATAATTATACTACAATTATTATAGCTGTGTTCATTGATATCACCACTTCAAACCCAAGTCTACTAGATTATCTAGAACCATGTACATAAATGCATCGCATGTATGGTCATCAACCTTGATAACCTTTGGCTTGTCGGTCTTTAACGTCTTTTCGTCCCATTGATACTTGCGATGTTCATCAATAAATATCTGGTTGGCTTCATTATCAAGATAATAAAAACGCCCAGTGGCTAGTAAGTCCTGAACGTGGTCAATCATCGCTGTCTTTTCAATCTTGTGGACGTGGTTCCAATGCCGGCCATATTTCTTAAAGTATTCATGGTCAATAGCATAATCAGACGTCGCCTCATCGGCCGATCGTTTCCATGCTTTCTTGTGCCATTGTTTCTCACGACTATCCTCAAATGCGTACAGCTCGTCTGCTAGCTCACTAGGTGGCTTCTTAACTGACTGATGAGCTGGTGAGTAGTAATAAGTATCTAGTAAGATAACGCGCTTCTTAGCCGTCAATGCAATACATAGCTCAGTCGTGGCTGACACCTGTTGGCCGCTATCTTGGCTGAAGTATAGCGACTTAATGTAGTCATCGTCTGGGAACACTTCTAACGGCTTGAACAGGCTCGGATTATAGATGCTCGTACCTAACCCAATAACTTCGCCCAAATAAAGCCAGCGATAGTAGTCGTAATCGTTCTTCTTGTACTGTTCTATCAAGTCAAGCGTTTGCTTGCTGGTAAAGCCACGCACGTCGCAGCGATAGTCACTCGTGTCAATCAGATAATTGTCATCCTTTGACACTTTATCTATCCACTCGTTAATCCAGTCATACGGGTTCTTAGGTGGGTTATATGAATAGAACACTTTTACCTGATCAAGCCAATCTGGTTTCTGCCGAATAAACGTTGGATTAGCCTGGTCGAACACGTCACTAGACTTCATGTTGGCAGCTTCTTCGTACCAGACAGCCACTACATCACCTACGATGTTTGACTTGAGCTTGTATGGGTTGTCGGCGCCATAGAAGTAGAACGTGCTGCCAGTTCGCTTGTGCTGTATTGTGAGTGGCGATTTATAAGCAATAAACTCGTTGTCCATGTCAAGCATGCTGAGTGCCCATTGTATCTGGTTGTAAACCGTGTCATGTAAGTCTGACTTGTTTGCCAGCACAGCGATGACGTTGGCTTTGTGATGCTGCATGATAGCCTTCTTGACCATTGTTACTAACTTCAAGCTGATAACGGACGACTTGAACGAGCCACGGCCACCGTTTGCAACGATATAAGGCTTGCCAGTCGTCCACATTCGCTTAAAGTGAGGGTTAATCAAGTCCGATATCCTAATAACCTTCTTGATATTCGTATCGTCAACTACCAGCGTCTTCATCTTCTATGCCTCCCACATCATCAACTATCAGTGTCTGTCCCTCATTACTTTCACCACTCCGGGCCTCTTTAGCCTTAGCCTCCGCAATATCTGCATCAGCTTTAAGCTTGCGAATCTGTTGTTCAACGAGCTTATCGTTGCCCGGATAACGCTTTAGTATTTCCTTAGCAACAGCCGTTTTATCCTTGGTAGTTGGTGGACGTTCAATAGATTCAGCACCGTCAGCAGTACCCACCACTACAGTTTCTAGCTCTTCACCACGAAGCACTCTAGTGTAAAATTCCATAACCTCTTTGGCGTCTGCAATCTTGCTAGATTCTATCTCAGCCATCTGTTCATCGATGTATTTTTTAATGTCAGGTTTTGTCAGGTTTTCCTGTCCAACTGAGCGGGCTGAGCGTTTACTATACCCCGCTTTACGAGCCGCATCAGCAGCATTGCCAGACTTGATATACTCGTCGGCAAACCTCTGCTGTTTTGGCGTTAACTTTCGTTTCATTACATGCCACCACACCTCCATTTTTAAACCTGCCGATTTCGACTGGTTTAGAATTAATCTAGCTCAATTGCTTAATTCGTTTTGACAAACAATAGCAACGCTTAAATAAATTAATTTGAATCCATGATTCAACGTAAGAATGATTATTTTCGTCGTATTTCGTCATGTAATGATGTACCATTTGCTCGCACTCCTTTATTTTTTATATGAAATTCACTAATCTAGTAAGTCATAAGTTTGTTTAAAAATATCGGGCTTACATGGGTAAAGCTCACCATGAACACCTTTGATGATGTAATCACCGATATCAGCAGTCATAGTGCCCTCTAAAGTTTCAATCTTTAAGATAGGGTGATCCGGATCGTGATAACTTACTCTAAGTGGATCGAGCCCTAGCTTATCTTGTAATGCATTAAAGCAAGTTACCGTATCTTGGAATACTTCATACTCAATAACTACTGGTTTCTTTTGTGCTCGCATGCCGGACCTCCTTATTTTTATCCAAACGAAAAGCGCCATGCTGTTTAGCACGACGCTTCATCCATTTATCTAAGTGGGCATCCATCTCCGCTTCTTGTGGCGTGACGTAGCCATATTTTGTGTTAATCATCTTTACCATGAGTTGCCTCGTTGCTTGAACAGAATGGATATTGTACCCCAAATAGTTCTAGATTAACTTTTTTCCAATCATTCTCAATAGCCTCGTTGCCTTCCATATTCATTGTGGTTCCTCCTAATCGTATGTACTTAAAAAAGCCTGACGTCAGCCAGGCCTATGTATTGTTGCCTCATAAGATGGCGATCCTGTTATTCAACAATACAATTTTATATCATACTATATCCAACATCATTTGAGTTGCAATACACACTATTTACTTTACTAAAAAGATCCCAACTAAATGTCAGGCTCCTGTACACGGTTATTATCAGAAAAACGATTATAGTTTTTGCAACCATGTTTGATTATATTACCACAGCGCGCATGTTCCTGCATGCAATCTGGTGGCCAGTTTAATTGCGCGTCTTATGTAGGTGCCGTCCAGTTTTCCGCACTGAACAGCAAGCAAGTAAGCTGAGTTATTGTTGATTCAAATGATTTCACGCACTGTCGCTTGCATACTTACTTGCTTAATGTGCTTGGTAGGGATTTGCACCCTACAACGTATGGAGGTTTTCAAGACCGCATACAATCTTTCAGCTAATTTGGACACACATTTATCGCTAAGATAAATTTCGGTGCGCTTCCCAAACGCCTTAGCCATGGTTTACCTATTCCGCCACAAGCACGCGTTATACAGTTTTAGCCCTCATGAGTGACCATGCTGCATAACTATATCGCCGGTAGGCCTCGAACCTACATCCCATTGTGGCTTGCCAATTAGCCCACAGCGATACTCACATTTAACGGCCGACGTTAAATACGAAGACTAATGCCGGCGGCAGAGAGGAGCGCATCACCCCTTATAAATCCACCGGCAACGTAGCCTGCTGGACTCGAACCAGCGACAACCTGATTAACAGTCAGGTGCTCTACCAACTGAGCTAAGGCCACTTGAATGTTAGGAAATATGACTAGTTTTCCCAACATTTAATAAAACATATTGTATAATTAGTTATTATATTTGAACGGGGGTGAATTAACATGTCAAACAAGATTTCACTGAGTCAATTTCTTAACTTTTCAGTTAAAGTTCATACCAGCGCAAAAATCAATGCAGTTCGTCACATGAAGAATGATGAGTATTCAATCGGACAGGATTACTACTTTCCATTACGTACTGCTATACGTCGGTATACACAAGGCAAAGACACACTTGATTCTATACTAGACGCTGCACAAAACTCTAAGGAAGACCGCAGGGCCAACTTCATAAAAGATGCAACTAAATTTGTCAACTTCATGAAAAAACATGATGTTCAATTTTTTGAAGTAGGAAATGCTTCTTGGAGTTATGACAACAGGATCAATATAAGTGCTTCTCCAGAATTTGGGATGATTTGTAATGGCAAGCGTTATTTTGTTAAAAATTTTTATCGAAAACAGAATCCTAAGGATAAAATCACTTTAACTAAAATGCGTCCCACGTTAACTCTCATGAGAACTGCAACTTCTCAAACAGATTTAGCTGGTGCAAACGCAGCCGTCCTCAATCTTCAAAATGGGAAACTTCTTTTTGATGACAAGCCTATTAACGCAAATAAATTGCTTGAATTGCAAGCAGATGCCGCGCAATTAGCCGACATTTGGGAAATGGTCTAATATCCTATTTATCATGTTCAATTCCCAGATCATTCATAACTTGTGCACATTCATCACAAATCCATGAACCATCATCGTTTTGCAAAGTTGCCACCTGCCCACATAGTGTACAGTGTGGCTTTTTAATATGGATTAAGTACCAGTCATGTATCCATAAACGTAACGAAATAAACATATTATCACTCTTTTCTTAATTACCTTATGATACTAATTTACACCCATTTTTCGATTATGAATCACGGTCTTATCACACTGTTTTCCCGCTTTAATCGCCCTCGAATCACACTTTTTTATAAATGTGTAAATCTTGCCAACAGAGGGACAATTCAAAACGATCAGCGAATTCATTCAATGCCCTGCGTTTATATTTAGTGTATTGTGTGTCCTGATAACCAATTACACCAGCAACATGCCGATCAAGTTTATTCCGTACATATCGATTAATTAAGATATCCTGTGTCATCTTGCTACACCGTCTAATCGTATCAGCTACTTCCCGACAAATATGATCAGCTTCAAGTACACGATCAATACGATCCCCCGCACGATTACGATTATCATGAAAGGCTGGCATACCATCTAAATTCTGTGACGGAATATGTAGCAAATCATTGTCATTTGATAATCTCTGAAGCATGGGGACGCGATTTCTAAAAAAGTCGTCAACATTATCAGCAGTTGCTTTGTAATCAATATCCTTCAACAAGGTATCGAGCATTTCATTCATCATCTTGGACGCCCCTCCAGTCAACCTTTTATGCTATAATTAATTTTGTGGGAATCAATTGTAGCGGCGTCAGCACTGGCGGCG
>OMJG01000586.1_pt1 | contig 26121 bp, 26 predicted proteins | sample 1646431 | NCBI WGS metagenome assembly OMJG01 (sample SAMN03771674, study PRJEB25209) | food metagenome | isolation source: Cotija cheese | place: Mexico:Jalisco,Michoacan | collected 2011-12-12
TATTCAACTGCACTTGCTGTCGTTCGACCATGTTGACTCCATCTACCAATCGTTGCTTAATGTGATTCAATCTTGTAACCTACACCCCAAACAGTTTGAATAACCTTTTCGCCGTTTGTAGCTTCTTCAATCTTATCCCGCAAATGACTCACGTGAACCATGACCGTCTTCGCCGACACAATACTTTCCTGCCGCCAAACCCGTTCGAAAATCTCATCAGCAGAGAAAACCCGGTTGGGGTGACTCGCCAACAAGTATAGAATACCAAACTCTAAGGCCGTCAGCGAAATTGTCAGCCCCGCAATTGTCTTCACCTCATGCGAGTCCTTGTTAATCGTGAGCGTCCCAATATCCAAGATGTCCGGACTATCATCCGTTACTTGATCTTGGCTTCGCCGCAACAACGACTTAACCCGTGCCATCACTTCAAGTGGGTTAAATGGCTTGGTTACGTAGTCATCGGCCCCCGTGATTAGCCCTTGAATCTTATCCATATCCCCGGTCTTCGCCGACAGAATTAAAATCGGAATCTGTGAGTCCTTACGAACTTCCTTCACCACTTCAATCCCACTCATTTCAGGCATCATAATGTCCAAAATCATCAGCGCAATATCGGGTGTCGTGTGTAACTTGGTTAGGGCTTCTTTCCCATTGTAAGCCGTAATGGGTTCGTACCCTTCGTTTTTAATGTAAATTTCCAACAATTGGGCGATTTCTTTATCATCATCAACAACTAAAATTTTCATAAATGCTAGTCTCCTTTACCAGCTAGGCAACTTCACTAGCGGTCTTTCCCCGTAGGTTTAAGTCTAGTTTAACAAATCAACACCGGTCTGCGGTCGGAAAGCCCGAACCTTTAGGTGGCCGTAAGCCACTTTACCATTCCTTAATTTTACACTATTTAACGGGAACACGCCAAGCCATATCTCAGCGTTCATGTTAAGTCATGACACCTATCGACAATCGCAAACAAAAAGCCGCCCACTGTAACTTTGGCAAGCTACAGGGACGACAGAAATGTCGGTTACTAGATGATAACAAAGTCGGAACAGACTCTGAGACCTTATTTATAATTAGGTGCAGCCTTGGTAATTTGCACATCATGTGGGTGAGATTCAATCAATCCAGCATTTGAAATCCGCACAAACTGCGCGTTATCAATCAAGTCTTGAATCGTGGCACTTCCGGTATAACCCATGCCAGAACGCAAACCACCAACCATTTGGAAGATGATGTCATTGACGCTTCCCTTGTATTCGACGCGGGCTTCGATTCCTTCCGGTACCAACTTGTTGGCTTCGTTAACGCCACCTTGGAAGTATCGGTCAGCTGAACCATGAGACATGGAAGCCAAACTCCCCATACCACGGTACGTCTTGTACTTCTTGCCACCGTCTTCGATGATGTCGCCAGGAGCTTCGTCTGTCCCGGAGAACATTGATCCAAACATCACCGCGTTACCACCGGCAGCTAAGGCCTTAACGATATCGCCAGAGTACTTCATCCCACCATCGGCAATAATCGGCTTGCCAAATTCACGAGCCACCTGAGCGGCGTCATAGATCGCTGTTAATTGCGGTACACCGACACCGGCAACTACCCGTGTGGTACAGATGGAACCAGGGCCGATACCCACTTTCACAACATCAACGCCGGCTTCAAACAGGGCCCGTGTTCCTTCACCCGTGGCCACGTTGCCCGCAATCAATGTGGCATCTGGGAGTTGCTGGCGAATCTCAGCAACTTTACGCAATACCCCAGCGGAATGGCCGTGGGCGGTATCAATAATAATTGCATCCGCACCGGCATTTAATAAGGCACTGGCCCGATCAAAGGTGTCTGATGTCACGCCGACAGCCGCTGCCACCAACAAGTGGTTGTTAGCATCAACTGCCGCGTTAGGATACTGGCTGGCATCGTTTTCGATCGCTTTCACGGCAGCTACCATCTTCGCCTGATCATCAGCGCTCATGTTCTTGTGGATGACCCCGAGGCCCCCGTTACGAGCCATGGTCGTGGCCATCTTCGTCTCCGTGACGGTATCCATGGAGGCACTTAAAAATGGCACGTTCAACTTTAAGTTAGGTGCTAATTGGGTACTCAGATCGACTTCATTCGGCAAAACGTGACTTTCGGCAGGTATTAGTAAAACATCATCAAAAGTGAATCCTTCTTTAGCAAACTTCGTGTCCCAATTAGACATAGTTGATCTCGCTCCTCTTAGTTAGTCTCAGGCTCGGTTAGGAATCCTGGGAGATATTGTTTCTTAATTTACCAGTCTAAACGGCGATGGTCAAGGTTTCTCATCGAACTATTAGGGTTTGATTTGTCCAGGCCTATAAATCATCAAGCGGATTTTTAATCATCTTTAGCGTCAAATACCACTTGACTAACCTTGGGAAATTGGTGAGATAACCATAATGTATATCCCAGACTTGTGAAGCCAGTCAGCGCCCATAAAATCCAACTGGTATGGGCGCTAGACGTGACAAATCGGTAAGGTGTTAATAGGTCAGCCAACATTTCATCCCAAACCACTTCCCAAATCTTATGCGTTGACATGGTCTCATGAAGGTAAGTGGCCTCGATAATAATTTGGGCGATAATCACCATAATCCAGCCACGAAGATAGCCATGCCCCCCTTGACTAGTCACCCGTTTCCGATAGATGGGCACTTCATGTCCCGTTGCATCCTGAAAATAAGACACCGGACGATGTTCCTCACGAATTTGCGTGGTCTTCGCCTGATAGTGACTGACCCAGGCAGCAAAGAGCATCAGTAACACCAATATGCCGCCATTTAACGGTGTCCACACAAAGGCCTTCATAAACATATAACACGTAAACAAGGGGACCAATAAGAACGTCAACCGATGAACCGGACTATACTCAAACTGGTCTCAAATAAAATAAATCATAATGGCAACCACTAATACGACTGTCATCGACACACCCCTTTTCTCAATAAAGAAAAACGAGCGGGCGCCCTAAGCACCACGCTCGCTCACTGGTATTCCACCAGTATTGTTTAATTAACCAAAGAAGCCGCCCCGGATCTTGTAGGTCCGGCGAATCCACATCATCGCGGCAATTGATAGCACGCCCAAGATGATACTTGTCCATGGCGTCAGCACTGGGTTGATGACGTTTGGCAACATCTGGGCTAGATAGAACAGCGCCATCCAGACCACGAAGCCCAGTAATACGAACACGGTGCGAATCCAACCGTTGTATTTGTGCTTAACTTTAGGATCAAATAGCCGTGGCATGATTGGCAAGATAAATCCAGCTACCAAAGCACTCACCGTAATGGCGGTAATCCCCACGGGTTGACTAGTCGTCATCAGCTTCGGACTGAAGAGATACATTAGTCCAAACATCATGTTGAAAATCATGAAGAACGTCAAGGCGTTATAGATCATGTTCGGCCAATAATTGGGGCCGCCAAAGACCACACCGGTTCCTTGAACTTTCGGGCCTTCAACGACAAATTGAACGCGATCCGCAACATCCCCATAAAGGTTCTTGGCGGTCTTCCCACTCTTTTGACCTTCAACCAATTCATCGACCATTTCTTGAACGGCCTTGGCCTTCTTTTCTGGCGTCAACTTTGTCTTCGCTAACGCCTTGTTGAAGCGATACATGTAATCGGCATTCCGCTTGGTCAGTCCGACATTATCGAAAGCTGCCCGCTCGTTAACCGCTACTGTATTGCGACTCTGGTGGACGCCCGCATTCCGTGGCGTCTGCTTGTTATCACTCATTACTCTTGAATTCCCTTCTAAACGTTGAACCGGAATTCGACGATGTCGCCGTCTTCCATCACGTAGTCTTTCCCTTCAACTCGGAGCTTACCGGCTTCCTTCACCGCTGCTTCGGATTCAAATTGATCCAAATCCGCAAAGGCCATGACTTCGGCACGAATAAAGCCTCGTTCGAAGTCGGAGTGAATAATCCCGGCTGCTTGAGGGGCCTTAGTCCCCGTTTTAAACGTCCACGCCCGCGTTTCCTTACCACCAGCCGTGAAGAACGTTTGCAAGCCTAAAAGATGATAGGATGCCCGAATTAGCCGGTTCAAACCGGGTTCTTCAACGCCTTCAGCTTCCAAGAAGTCCTGCTTCTCGTCATCATCTAACTGTGCGATTTCTTCTTCGGCTTCGGCAGCCACGGCAATGGCCTCGGCACCTTCCTTAGCCGCATAGTCCTTGATTAACCCAAAGTACTTAGAGTCTTCGGGATCAGCCATGTCGTCTTCGGCAATGTTAGCCACGTACAAGACTGGCTTGGATGTCAGTAAGAACAAGCCCTTGACGATCTTCATTTCTTCTTCGTCAAAGTCAATGGTCCGCACGGCACCACCGGCTTCAAGAACTGGCTTAATCTTTTGCAAAACGGCCAATTCAGCCTTAGCTTCCTTGTCGCTTCCCTTAGCAGCCCGTTCAACCTTCGCCAACCGTTTGTTAACGGCTTCTAAGTCAGACAAGCCAAGTTCCAAATTAATGGTTTCAATATCATCGATGGGATCAATTTTACCAGAGACGTGGGTAATGTTGTCGTCATCAAAGGCCCGGACAACGTGAACGATGGCGTCCACTTGGCGAATATTTTCCAAGAACTGGTTACCCAGTCCTTCACCCTTGCTGGCCCCCTTGACGATCCCGGCAATATCCGTAAATTCAAAGGTGGTTGGCACAACTTTTTTCGCTGGGATCAGTTCTTGAATCCGATCCAACCGGTTATCAGGCACTTCGACCATACCCACATTTGGATCGATCGTTGCGAATGGGTAGTTGGCCATTTCGGCGCCGGCCTTCGTGATGGCGTTAAATAACGTGGACTTACCGACGTTAGGCAGCCCAACGATTCCTGCAGTTAATGACATAACAATTATTCACTCTTTCCATTATTGGCGTCGGCCTTAACCAGCACCTTTTTCAATTTTTTCTCAAATTCACGGCGTGACAGCATAACGACATGGCCGCAGTTGGTACACTTAATCTTAATATCCGCGCCCATTCGGGTAATCTCCCAGCGGTTGGTACCACATGGGTGGGGCTTCTTCATTTCAACCAAATCACCTAAATCGTACATATGCTTTCCTCCAATGTCCGTTAATCTAAGTGGATATCCAATAGGTCCAAAATCCGATTCAAATCATCGTTGGATAAATATTCAATCTCAATGTGACCTTGCTGGTCTTTACCCTGGCTCTCGTTGATGGAGACTTGCGTGCCAAAGCGTTCTTGCAATTGGTTTTCCGTTGACCGCAAGAATGGCGACTTTTTCTTCGCCGGTTTCTTGGCTAATTTCTTCGCGGCACCATTTAGCTTGCTAACCTCAGCTTCTAAGGCCCGTACCGTCATCCCTTGCTCAACGGCACGTTTAGCCAAAGCCACCAGCTTCGTCTTATCCTTCAAGGATAGCAGCGTCCGGGCTTGTCCCATGGACAGCTCGTTGTGCTGCAACATATCCTTAACCGCCTTAGGCAGTCCCAGTAACCGCAAGTAGTTAGCGATGTAGGGGCGACTCTTACCCAGTCGTTCAGAGACTTGGGCTTGGGTCAACGTCAGCTTGGTCATTAAGGTATCATAGGCCTCGGCTTCTTCCAATGGGGTCAAATCTTCCCGCTGGAGGTTTTCCAAGACGGCGATTTCCATCATTTGTTCTTCCGTAATGTCACGAACAATGCCCGGAATCGTGGTCTTGCCAGCTAATTTAGATGCCCGGAAACGCCGTTCACCAGCTAAAATTTCGTAGCGTTCTAACGTCTTATCCGGTTGCCGAACGATGATTGGCTGGAAAACACCGGTTTTTTCAATGGAAGCTGCCAAATCATTCAGCCCCTTTTGATCGAACTTCTGCCGGGGTTGGTATGGATTGGGCCGAATATCGGCCAAGGTCAAATCCACTACATTTTCTTCGGCGGTATCCACCCCATTTTCAGCAAACAGGGCGTCAATCCCCCGTCCTAAACTTTTCTCTTTCTTATTTGCCATGGGCAGCTAGCACTTCCTTTGCGAGTTCAGAGTAAACTTCAGCACCTTTAGATTTTGGCGCATAGTCAATGATCGGCATCCCATGACTCGGCGCCTCCGCTAACTGAACGTTACGCGGAATGATCGTCGCATAGACCTTGTTTTGGAAATACTTCTTAACCTCTTCGTTAACTTGCTTCCCCAAATTAGTCCGGGCATCGTACAGCGTTAGCAAGACCCCTTCAATCTTCAAGTTACGATTGAAGTGCTTTTGGACCAACTTGACCGTGTTCAACAACTGGGTCAGTCCTTCCAAAGCGTAGTACTCACTTTGCACTGGAATTAAAATGGAATCTGCTGCGGTAAACGCGTTGATCGTCAGCAGGCCCAACGATGGTGGGCAATCGATTAATATGTAATCGTATTGATCCCGCACCTCATCGAGAGCCGCTTTCAAGCGCGTCTCCCGTGCCATCATTGGCGTCAATTCAATTTCCGCACCGGAGAGTTGGATAGTGGCTGGCACGATATCCAAATCAGGATGTTCCGTTTGCAAAATGGCCTCTTTAATCGGCGTTTCGTTGACTAAAACATCATAGATTTCCCGTTCGATCGTTGCTTTTTGAATCCCCACACCGCTAGTCGCGTTTCCTTGCGCATCCGTATCAACTAGCAAGACCCGCTTGCCCGCGGAGGCCAAAGCTGCCCCTAAATTTACGCCGGTCGTGGTTTTGCCCACGCCGCCCTTTTGATTGGCCAATGCAATGATATAGCCCATATGTCGTTCCACCTCTAACTTTCTTTGGGAATGTCAATGATAATGCGGTAACCGTCCGCCGTCTCTTCTTCTTTGGTTGTTAGCGTCATGCCCGCGTCCGTCACCATCTTCACCGACTGACGAATCGTATTGACGGCCACCCGCGTATCGCCAGACACACTGTGCTTCGTCACTTTACGCCGCCGTTTCGGTTGCTGTTGGCCCTTGGCAATTAACGCTTCGGTTTCTTTAACCGTTAAGTGATCTGTTACGATTGTCTGCAACATGGCCTCTTGTTGGTCTGTCGAGAGTGCCAGCAAGGCGCGACCGTGCCGTTCTGAAATGTCCCGGTTCAAGATCGCCGTTCGGACTGGTTCCGCTAGCTTCAACAACCGCAACTTATTAGCCACAAAGCCTTGGCTCTTGCCAATACCCTGGGCCAATTGGGCCTGGGTCAGCTGGTTTAACGTCATCAATTGTTGGTAGGCGTGCGCTTCTTCAATGGCCGTAAGTTCCTCGCGTTGGAGGTTTTCAATCAGGGCCATAGAAGCCGTCTCGTCATCGTTCATTTTTTCAACGATTGCCGGAACGGTTTCCCATTTCAGGCTAGAAACTGCTCGAAACCGACGTTCACCAGCGATGATTTCGTAATGCTCCGGCTCATACTCACGTAACACAATGGGTTGTAACAACCCGTGTTCCTGAATGGTTTGGGCCAGCTCCGTAATCGCCGTTGCGTCAAACCGTTGCCGGGGTTGGAATCGGTTAGGAATGATCTGGGCGATTGGAATCATCACCACAGTCTGTTTCACAGGATGTGCTGGTTGTCGTGCCGCCTTATCCCGATTATTTCCAAATAATGAAAATGGCAATTATCTTACCCCCATCCCATTAATCTTCTAATGGTTCTTTATTTGGTGTACCTGCCTTACGTGGATACCGCTTTGGCGTTGTCTTAACCTTATCAATCACGACGATATGCCGCGGATCATTTGAAACAGGCAGGTTAAAGGCCTCATCGGCTTGCAACTTGCCACCTAATGTCGTGATGGCCTTTTGGCTAACCGCCAATTCATTTTCTGTCTGTGCGGCCTTCAAAGCGACAAATTGGCCCCCGACCTTAACTAGGGGAAGACACAGCTCACTCAACACTGACATCCGCGCCACGGCCCGCGCCGTCACTAAGTCAAAGCCTTCACGGTTAGCAGCGCGCTTGCCACCAAATTCTTCAGCTCGCGCATGATGAAATGCCACTCCCGTCAAGTTAAGCTTTGCCGCCAGTTCATTTAAGAACGTAATCCGCTTGTTCAGGGAATCCACAATGGTTACCTGTAATTGGGGAAAGACGATCTTCAAGGGTAATGACGGAAAGCCGGCACCGGCACCAACGTCGCAGAGCGTTAAAGGCTCTGTTCGTAATGCAGAGACGTAAAAAGCGGGGGTCAACGAGTCGTAAAAATGTTTCAAATAGACGTCTGGCTCCGCAGTGATCGTGGTTAAATTAACGTGCTCATTCGTGGCCACCAAAAATTGGTAGTAATCCGCGAATTGTTGTTCCTGTGTTGCGGTTAAATCGATGCCTTGCGCAGCGAGCGCGGCCCGAAATTCTTCTGGATTCATGCAATATCTCCCAGTTCGTTTCTGTGAAACACAATTGTTTCACGTTTGAGTATACTTTACCTTACTTACCGGCGAAACGCAACTGAACGCTCGCACTAACGTTTCCTATTATACCGAAAATTAGGGCCACATGAAACGCCTATTCCAATAACAACTACGCAAAAATAGCGATACCCGTTGGTTGACGGGGCATCGCCTATACTGAATTCTTTTTAGGTTGGTCGCCAATCCCGTTACCTAAGGCAGTGGTCGGCGAACTGGTATAGCGCGGGGGCGATGTTTAACAAAGCCAGTGCGGTTGACGGGAATCGTCTGAATGACTGTCTGCCCGAGGGCCAGCGGATGGGTAATGACACTGGCAATCCCGCGTTGAATAGTAATCACATTGTAAGTGGTTCCTGTATACACGTCGTGCTGGTACGGATCTTGACAATTGATATAGGTTGCTGCCGATCCAGTTACGGTAACCGGAACAACGCTATCCACTACGTAATTGGCATCAAAATGCAGGTGCCCGGTAAAGATCCCCCCAATATTATGTCCATGTAGAATCGCCAACAATTCCCGGTTGTTCTGCAACAAGGTGTAACGCATATCGCGTAGAGCCGACGCATCTAGTGGATGGTGCAGGAAAATGAAGGCCCGTCGCCGCGGGGCCAAATGCAAATTCTTATTTAACCAGTCCAACTGTGGTCGATCCAGCCACCCAGCCGATTTATTTAATTCCCACTTAGAATCTAAGAAATAAAAATCCATGTTCTGATGCACTTGTTTATCGGCATAATACGGCTGATGTGCGACTGATAAATACCCCCGATTAAAGGCTTCCCGATCATCACGATCACCTAGTAGCACTTGAATGGTTACTTGTAATCGGCGTTCTTGTTGTTGTAAATACTGGTGTAATTGCCGATACCCCTGCTGGTCACCATCAATCAGTAAGTCACCACTAAGTACGATTAAGTCGGCCGCTACTTGATGATCCTCAAGATCGTCAAAAACCCGCTGTAACGGCTGTGTCGCCAATCGCTGATTATCATCCATCGTCAAATCAATGTCCGATATGTGAACAATTGTAAATCGATTCATCCCCCATGCCCCCATCACTCGAGACCCCTAACCGGAAGCGCCCCCGGCAATAGTTCTCGACTATTACTAAGTTAGGTTCTAGCATAGCGGATTCATGTAAATTATTGATGTTATCTCTGTCAACATCTTGTAAATTTTTTACAAATTTTCGCATAAAAAACGGGGCGGTATGACGCCCCACTAATGACTACCCATGCTGTTTAGGTGGTCGTCCTACCCAAATCATTGGTAACCAGACCACAACTAACAGAATTAAGGTTTCCCAATCCGCTACTGACATGTGATCATCTTCTTCCCTTATTTACGTTCATCATAGCAGGGGAATGTATCGTTTTCGTATGGAATCATGTCTATTTGTGTAAAATTCCGCGGATTCACTCATACAAAAAAGGCCAGCAACAGCAACGTTGCTGACCTTCCATTCAATTTACTTAGTTCTTAATAGCGCGAACTTCTTCAAGGAACCACTTGTTGAAGGCCACGTCATCGATATCAACGGAAACCTTGGCGTTGGTCTTACCATTGTGGTAAGCACCGCGGATATCACCGACCGTTTCCCCAATTGCTGGGCCGTCAGTGACAACGTCAATCCACATATCTTCCGTCTTAATTGCTTCTGGATGCAATAAGTAGAAGATCGTGTTCACATCATGCATCGCAATACCGGCATCACTGTTATCACCATCATTGACGATGATATCATGAAGCATCTTACCAGTTTCACTAATCTTTGGTAATTCTTCGATGCTTTCGTGAGTCAAAAGGGCCTTCATCGTAATGTCCAAACCAACCATCACGATTGGCACACCAGACTTGTACACAATGGCAGCGGCATCTGGATCAGTGAAGACGTTGAATTCAGCGGCACTGGTCATGTTCCCTTTACCCAAGGCACCACCCATGGCAACAATCCGGTCAATATGACTCTTTACTTCTGGATATTCTGAGAAGAGCAAGGCAATGTTGGTGTATGAACCCGTTGGAACCAACGTTACTGGGTCAGAGCTTGCCATGATTTCATCATGGAGGGCTTCAACGGCCGTCTTGTTCAAAGGCCGTGGTAAGTCCGTTGGGAATTCATAGCCAGGCATTCCGGATGCACCATGAATCCGAGCAGCATCTTCAAAGTCTTTGAAGAGGGGTTGTTCCGCACCAGCTGCAACGGGAATGTCGGCATTGAAGAACCGAACGATCTTTTGTGCGTTGATGGTCGTCTTATCAACCGTCACGTTTCCCGCCACCGTGGTGATTAACTTCAGGTCTAACTTAGGATCGTTGATCGCCATCGTCAAAGCAGCTGCGTCATCAATCCCAGGATCAGTATCCATAATAATTTTAATTGTCATTGTAATTTCCTCCCAAATAATTTTGAATTAACGTGCGGTAAAACCGCTTACGTTTTTACCCAGCGAAAAGTTCCGCCTACAACATGGCACTAAAGACCAAGTCGCATAGGAACAAAACGCCCAGTAAGTAAACCGGCCAGGTCAGGTCCTTTCCCTTCCCTAACGCGAGTTTCATGATTGGGTAGCACACAAAACCAAAGGCTAACCCAGTGGAAATACTATTGGTAAATGGAATCAGCACAATAATCAAGAAGGCTGGAAACCATTCGGAAAAATCGGCCATCTTGATGTTACCGATGGCTGCCATCATTAACGCCCCCGTAATAATAATCACGGGCGCAATGGCCGCTGATGGCACGTAGGCCAAGAGGGGCACAAAGATCAGCGACAAGGCGAACAACACGGCGGCGGTGAGTGCCATAATCCCCGTGCGGCCACCACTTTCGATACCAGAAGCACTTTCGGCTGCTGCTACCGTTGGACTGGTCCCCCAGAAACTAGATAGGAAGGTCGTCACCGAACTTCCCTCAAAAGTCTTCTTAAACTTCTTTTGGTTCGGCAATAAGCCTTGTAAAAGGCCCATCGACTCAAATACCAAAATCATAGTCATCGAGAAGGCTGCCAGAATAAATGGCGTACTCAGCAAATGGGAAAAATCGTTTTGAAAAGCGATCTTGTGATACTGTCCCAGCCGCGCTAAGTCGACACTCGGCGTATCACTATCCTTCACGCCAAGGAAAAATGCCAGCAAACTGGTGGCAATAATGGCAATGAAGAAGTTCCCTTTAACCTTGCGAATGTACAAGATTAAGCTAAGCACTAATCCAAACAAGGCCAACAACGGTGTGGGTTTGGTCAAATCGCCTAAGACGATCAGTGACGACTTGCCAGCCACAATTAGGCCAGCCTTTTCGAGACCGATCTCAACCAAAAACAACCCAATACCCGCGGTAATCCCGCTCTTCAGCGACTCTGGAATCGCCTCCGACAAAATTGTCGACACCTTCGTAAAGGCAATCAGCATATAGACAAAACTGGCCACGGCTGCAATACCCAACGCTTCCTGCCAGCTGAGTCCCATGTTCACTACGATGGTGTAGGTAAAGAAGGCGTTGACCCCCATCCCTGGCGTCAGAATGATCGGTGCATTGGCCCAAAAAGCCATGATCAGACACCCAATCACTGAAGAAAAGATGGTCGCAAACACACTCAAATCAGTTGGAATCCCCGCATCTTTCAGAATTAGCGGGTTAACAATAATGATGTATGAGATGGCGAAGAAGCCAGTTACCCCAGCAATCAGTTCGTTGCGGACGACATCCTTATGCCGCAAAGCTTCTCTTAGCGTCAACTTGTTAGCTAAGTCCACTTGCGATTGTTGCTTATCCATAAAAATCCCTATCTTTCGGTGTACCATCAATCGATACACAGACTTCACGGGCTTTGCAACCGGACGCTTTCACCCGTTCGGCTGGGTTTCACTTCCGCGCAGGAAGGTCGGCACCCGTACGGACTGACCGGTTTCCCGTCAGTCGCTCACTAGTTTAGCATCCAACCAATCACCTGCCAGATGCTTACATTCACTATGCCTAGTGACACGGATAGCCCAGGAACAACGCCCCTGGGCTACCGTTAGTCTCATGCTAACATGAGGCGATTATTTTTACCAAACAAACAGGCCAACGATTCCGGCTGATAGCAAGGAAACCAGGATCCCGGAAAGGAGCATGTAGCCAACGTTCTTAGAAATAAGTTCGTTGTTTTCACGATCGACGATACCCTTGAAACAACCGATAATCATCCCAGTTGTTGAGAAGTTAGCGAATGAAGTCAAGAAGACCGTCAAGATTGCCCGGTAGTGGGCAGAGAAAGCACCGGTGTTAATGGTAGATGAAATCTTACCCATAACAACGAATTCGTTCGTAACTAACTTAGTCCCCATGTATTGGGCAAAGCCGAAAGCGTCGTGGACGTTCAGACCCATTAACCAAGCAAATGGGAACATGATGATCCCTAAGATGTGTTCCAAAGATAACCATGGGTTGAAGAGTGCCAAAATCTTATCGATCAACGCAGCTAAAGCAACGAAGGCAATAACATTGGCAGCAATGATTAAGATCAAACGGCCGGCACCCAAGATGGAGTCGCCCAAGAATGAGAAGAATGGTTCTTTCTTACCATCGTCTTCAACTTCGCCTTCTTCAGCAGCAACGGCACTAGAACCACCGATTTTAGCAATCGTGTCTTCTTCAGGTGTCACTTCTACTGGGTTCAGCATATTGGTAACGATGATGGCGTTCAAGATGTTAATTGGAACGGCCGTCAAAACGAATTGACCAGGAACCATTTGGGTATAAGCCCCTAAAATTGACGCTGTGATACATGACATTGACATCATGGCCAGCGTTAAGTTACGTTCCTTACGCATGCTCTTCAATTGTAATTGGGAAACGGCCAAGGCTTCCGTGTTCCCTAAGAACATCATTTCAACAGAGAAGAATGATTCAAACTTAGGTTGTCCGGTAATGAAGGAAAGGCCACGACCAACCCATTTGATGATCCAAGGTAGAACCCCGATGTAAGTCAGGATATCAAACATTGGCACAACTAACAGGATTGGAAGAAGAGAACTTGTAATAAAGTTCATGGACTTCGCCGTCCCACCAAATTCTGGGGTTACCCAGTTTGGTAAGGCGAACACGATTCCTTGGTAAGCCACTTGGACTAACCAGTTGAATCCATCAGCGGCACCCTTAACGATGTCTTGTCCAATGGAGAAACTGGTGAAGAACCAAGCCAGAATCAAGTTAAGAACTAAGACAATTCCAGTTGATTTCCAGTTGATCATCTTCTTATTCTTAGAGAATAAGAAAGCGATTGCGAGGTAGACAAGTACCCCTAAAATATTGACTGCGACTAGCATTGGTCAAAATACCTCTTTCCGATATTATTCTTTGATGTATGGCCACTTGCCATACAAAAGTTGACACGATGTGGCTGCAGAAATTATGTATCGCATAACTTCTGTTACGAACGAACGATTATCGATCTACTTGTTTGGAATTTCAACGACAGCCAACGGTAAATGGTGAATTTAAACGGTAAATAATATCTGATGAAACTATCCGTTGTCTCTCGCTGACCTTTGCAACCCCAAGCCAGTATCTCAATCTTGATGCCCCCTCACCTCCCTTCAAGGCTCGTTCAAGTTTCTATTGTGTAATCTCATTTAAAAAGCTATGTCCGGCAGCATGACCTGCCAAACCGAAGTTCTCAAGGACGGTTGCACCAACGTCCGCTAATGTCTGCCGAATGCCTAAGGCGTGCCCAACTGGCCGCGATGGCGAATAAGCTAATAACGGTAAATACTCGCGTGTTGGCGTTGCACTAACAGTCGGATCATCAGCATGTGTGGCCGTCACGATCAAAAGATCGTTGGCTCCCAAGTCATGTTGAACCTGGGCCAGATAATGATCGGCACTAGTCAACGCCTCAGCAAATGCAGCAACATCTTGCTGCTCGCCCGCAAACCGGAAGTCTGGGAGCACCACATAAGCCAAGCCGGACGCTGGTTGATACAAACGATCATATAAAATCCGGAAAGCATCCTGATTACTACCAACTTGGAAACGTTGGGCTGCGCTTTGCGTTTGCAAATAACTCAGGAATGGTCCCGCTAAACTCACGGCATACCCCGCCGCTGGTAGGCTAGCAAACACGGTCTCTGTCCGGTTCTCACCGGTAAAGTCCCACATCTCGCGTAATCCAGTAGCTCGTCGGTTGTCTTGTGCTTGAACGTGCAAGCGTCCATAGAAGCCACTGGGCTGGTCAATTGGCTCAACTCCCGGAATAGGATGGTCAACCCGAATATTACCAAGCCCAAGTTGCTGTAATGTTGGAAGATTTAGTTTATCTGGCCAACTAACTGCCACATGCCCCAGTGTATCGGCGCCAACTGATTGAAAGCGGTTCGCATCAGGCGCTTCGCCCAATCCGACTCCCGCAAAATCAACCACGAAAATGCGATGAAATGCCACCGTTGCTCACTCCTTCGATAAACATTTAGGTAAAAATCCCCCAAGTATTTTTCGGTCTAGTAATAATATACCTTTTCCCAGCCGCCCTGTAAATGGTCGATTTAAGGAAAACGTAAAAAGTCTATTTCCGAACATTATCACCCTGAACCACCTGTAGGGGCCGGCCTATTCAGAACATCTTTGAATATTCTGTTTTCTTGCTAAAAGGATTTACTTTCGACAAATATCCTAATTTCAAAGAACAACGACGTGGCAGAAGACCACTAAGTTAGGTAAGTTTCTAACAAACCACCCAACCGATTATGTACCAACTAAAACAGCTAAAGCTGAGTTATGCCAAACAACAAGAGTAGTCGCGACATAAAAACAGACTTCAAGTTGAGTTGCGAATAACTTGAAGTCTGCTAACTCGCGGAAAGGCTGTTGTGAGTCGTGCAAAATTCCCGTTTCGTTTTCTTGCTAATTCTTAATCGCCTCATAACTAGAACATTTCTCTCGCTGAGCTGCCACAACCACTACATTCATTCATTGACAATTTCTGGCTGCCGTTTTCAGCGTGTTACTTGTAAATCTTAATTCCCTCATTACATCTAACCGGCCACATTTTAACGATTCTTCTTGAAATCCTCACATGGTCTTGCCGACGCAACATCCGAACTCTAGTTAACTGCCTGGAACTGTTTCAAGTCTATCAACACTTGCTTACAAGAAGCATGATGTTTCAAAACACTATTCAATTGTAAAACTGAAAATCTGATTCTGTTACCTAAAACTACCAGAGCTCGTTAGAAGGTTTATCGGAGTTGTCATCTATCTGTCTTTCAGAATCTTAAACTTGCTGGTAAATCTGACTTACGTGCAAAACGGAAATCAGGTGTTACAAACACTTACATCTAATACTAACTCATGGAACTCGGTCACAACCTTTATGACCTTTCCGCACTATTATAATAACACCGACTGTAAGCGTTTGCAACCAAAATACACCAAATTATGTTCTAAATTTGACCGGTTTTCATTGGCCATAAAAATACCGCCGACAGGCTAACTGTCGACGGCATTTGACGATATATGAATCAATTCCAGGCAAATCCATGGTTCTTGTTTGGAGGAAAAGTTTCACAGAATGAGCTCAGTAAATTGATTCCAAAGGTAATAAAAGCCCGAACACAGGTCGTGTGGAGTCTACTCAACACACACGTTAGTTATACCGCGAAATCACTTACATTGCACTCTTTCTGAACCTTTAATTTAAGAAACTATGGCTGAATGCCGACAACTCGGCGTTTAGTACCAAGCTGGCTTGTCACCATCCGTATTCGGTTTATTAACGCCTAGCGATGCACGTACTGATTCAGTCGGATCAGTGACTAGCTTTGCCACTAATGCCGCAATACTCTTCCGTGAGACTTCCGTTCCTTTGAACGGTTCTCCCTTTTGAGTTGTCTCGTAGCTGACCTCGTCATGGTTCGTCAACCATGCTGGCCGGATAATGGTATAGGCTAAATCACTGGCTTCGATTACCTTCGCCGCTGCTGCATAAGTTTCCAAGTAACCGCCATCTAACATCTGATGATTCCACTTGCCGTAGTTGCCCGGAACTTCATCATAAATGCCCAGCGTTGAGATCCAAATTAACCGTTGTACGTGACTAGCCTGCATGGCAGTCACCACTGCCTGTGCTTCGTCTTCAATGTTCCGACCGGCTAAGTTCGCATACACAACATCAACATCCGTCATTGCCGTTGTCAAATCAGCAACTTGACTAGCATCGCCTTCCACGACCTTCACTCGGGGACCGGCAGCCCCTGCCAGCCGTTGTGCCTTACGCAAGAACAAGGTAAGTTGATTGTCAGGATTATTTAATAGTTGCACCGTAGCTAGCTTCGCAATCTTCCCGTTAGCCCCTAATACTAAAACGTTTGTCATCACAAGCACCTCTTCGTTTTAAATGAACACCTATACTGTAACTCCTATAATTACATTTATCAAGTTAAACCACTTTTGACGCTCATTTCAGCACCCGATATCCGGGAACACAAAAAGAGCCTGAGACTTTTGTCCCAGACTCCCGTAATTAATTTCAACCTATTTCCCGAACTAGATCAGCATCAGGGTTACGCCGGCAATGGGCGTTAAGCTGTCACCTAAGTCACCAAAAACCAATTCCTGCTTAAAGACTGGTTGATCCAGTTCTGTCAGGTTCGTTTTCTCAATGTTTAGATGATAACGGCCGTGCCGATCTCGTTTTAATTCGTAATTAACGAATTCCTGTTCTGGGGCGTAGTTCGTGAAATGGACGGCGTAATGTCCGAGCTGGTGGGATACGACCAGCCGAATCCCGTTTTCATCTCTAAAGATATGCAAAATTGTTCACTCCTATATTGATTAGAACTGCCACCGACGCACTGATGATAAACAAAAAGGAAGGGTCGCCAGCGCGCCTCTTCCTCGATATCGGCATTTGCTCAATCAAAGGGTCCGAAACTCCGCCGCGACTAAGACAACCACAGGGAAGACCCCCAATGATTAACCCTCATGCGCACAGTGATGTTTGCCTGGCCACCCGTAATGGGCAGTATCACCAGAATTATTCCTCTATGTACCCTGATTGTACCATACTTATCTTGAAAAGATTAGTGGCGGGTAAAAGTCCTAAAAAATTTGTTATTTTTTCCATTGGCCCTTTTTACTACCACAATAAACATGTTTCAATAATTAATAACAACTTAATTAATCATTAAAACGCGTATGGAGGGCATGGACATGGCAAATACTAAAAACAGTCAAGCGGCAAAGATTCGCCAGCAAATTATCACTTGGCTACAAGATGAACACGAAACCGAGGCCGTCTCGGCAGAAAAATTTCCAGGGATTCGCGGAATTCGGGCGGTCAAGTTACGCCAGATGTTAGGTGAATTAGGCTTCGCCACAACCGTCGTCATGGGGGCCGTCTCAGCCGCGCCTTCAATTGATCATCGTATTAAGAAAGCTGCGTTAAAACCGCGCGAAGTCTATTATTACTTCGATGCCAGCACGGCAACACCTGAAAAAATGCAACCAGTGTCAACGACATCGATCACCACAACCGGTACCCCGACTGTTACGTCGACCTTCACCTCAACCGGAATCACTGCCATTCCCGCTTTTGCCGTATTGCAACAAACCAGTCAGTCCTTGAACCAACAAATTGACGACCTCCTCATTGCCGCTCAGCAACAGCGTCCCCTGCGCGATCTAGACATTAATTTTCTTACGGAATTTGCCACTCAAGTCACCAAGCAAAACGAATTATTACAAAATTTTGCGACGCAATCTAAGATTGATCAGCTGCGACACAACTAGTTTACTTACTCGCTTATTAAACCAGACCCACAATCTTTTACACAGATACAATATTTTTAGTGGAAACTTCTTGACATTTCGTCCCATGACCTTTACTCTGTTATAAATTACTTTTATGGGGGACGATCGCCAATGGCATTACACGAAAATAATCGGGTCTTTTGTAAGAAGACTGAACTCTTCTCTGACTCATTTTACGGAACCATTACTAAGATCTACGAACATGCGGCCTTGGTTAAGGTTGAACCTAACCAACTCACCAAGAAGGAAACCGATAAGATTGACTCTTTCGGCGACCTGGTTGTTATTCGCTTGAGTGAACTGCAATTAGTTGACGAGGCGGGTAATCCACTCAAAGAACCAGCAGAAGAATTAGAAGCCGCTGAATAAGCGTAAAACTCGTTATTAATCTCAAAGAGGGCCCTCAAGAATTTTAACCAATTCTTGGGGGTCCTCTTTGTCTGTCGCTAATAACGGTTCATCACAGCTATTTCGTTATTTCAAGATCGTATTGACCTGCTTCATTAACTCCGGTAATTCAACTTCTAGGGCACCGCTAACGTGTTCTTCAACCCGTCGCCCCTGAGTCGTGATCTGAAAGACGTGATAGCGCCGATCTGTCGGCAAGGTTTCATCTTTAATGAATCCACCATTTAATAACCGACTGATTTGAATTGATACCATGGATTGACCTACGTTTAACCGCCGGGATAACTCACTGGTACTAATCTTTTCAGCAACCAGTTCATGTAAAATCCGGTACTGTTCAAACGTGATGGTATCGCCAACACTTGGCCGTTTGATGAAGGGCCGTAAGAGCGAATTCAGCTGGTGAATCCGTTCAACGTCCACCGCTAATTTTTTCGCTTCCATCATGATTCTCTTCCTCCTCGTGACATCTCAACGGCCTATGTTCCGTCAAGGCGTCTAACATAGTCCTCGTGCGAATTAGTTCGTTCTGGGTTAAAAAGGTTAATCCCTAACGCACTTACAATATTCATACTAACATATATTTACGACTATATTATAAACAAATTATATGTCGGGCGAATTTAATATTATTTTGTTAATTTTTTGACTTCTCCCACGGATACCAACTACCGTAAATACTGTGACGACACCCATTCGTCATCTAAATGTCGTGGGTGCCAATCTCCCCGATAAATTTCGGTGACCAGTTGTTTAACGACTTCATCCGGTAGTGAATAGCCTGCCTTACGTAAAACACCGCTAACCAACCGCCAATCTCGATAATGACAAAAGGCCAATGGCTCCTGATTAAACGGTCGGTAGACGTCCGAGATGGGCTGGTACTGATACGTCGCGTATGCTTGGTTTGCCTGCTGAAATACTAAAATCTGATGTGCTTCAGCGATCTTCTTACGCAAACGTGACACCGTATCGCGAATAATCATCGTCATTCCATTTGTTAACAGCAAACTCACTTGATGCTGGCGAGTGGTCGGATTCATGTGGCTCACACTCCAACAGCCAACCCAACTTGTCTGATTACCATCGGCCGGTCGCTCCGTAGAGACTAACATGATTCGCCCCATCACGTAGGGCAATGGTCCACTCAATTCTAGATAATCCACCATGGCCCGTATGTCTAGCCACTGCACGAGGCTCGTCTCGACTACTTGATTGATTAGTGCTCGGGGCGACTGACGCGTTCGATAAAAACCACCTTGCTCCGTCCAAACTACGGTATCGGCAATAGCTTTACGTCGTCGACAATTCTTAATAAAAATGACCGCCGACCAATCAATGTCTAGTTGATTCGTTGGCACTAACCGATCCACATCTTGTGGCTGTAATTTGGTGAAATCAACGGTATTCGTTGCGACTACTTGTTGGCGATACGTCGCCGTTAATCCGTTCAAACATGCGGTTGACATCCCCTCACCCTCATTCAATTACCATCTATCACTCTCTGATTCGGCTATAGATTCTCACAAAACACGAATAATAGCAAGAAGGACGTATTGTCTAATTAATTCAGCGATCGCTTTATTGGCGCAACCTATTTCAGATAAAACTATGTCTGCCAAACACGTTTTTTGATTAAAATACGAATTATTAATTTATTTATTTTGTTATAATTCGTAAAATCTCATGAATTTTTCACGTCTATCCCATAATCACTTGATATAATGGGTCAAAATGGCTAGGAGGCCTTTTATGCAGATACCCCCACACAGTTTAGGTACCATCCTTAAAACTTTGCGCCATATTTTGGCCGCTGATGCCACGCCAGAAGCCGTGTTAAAGGACATTGACGTGCCAGTTTGGTACCTGTTAGAACTCGAAGCCGACCATATTACTGTCGCTGACGGTGACACGCTGACCTTAATTTGTTCTTGTTATCAACTAACCGTTGACCAGCTGATCATGCTATCTGCGGCCGCGAATTTACCCGAAGCCATTGTCCACATGACCATCCAACGATACCGTACGTATGAAGCACCCAATTATTTACCAGATCGGCCTTGGCCAGACAGCACCCAGGTGGTACCGCTAATCACAAATCCCGACCCATTGGCCAAACACACCTACGCAGACGTCTTGCGCTGTATCCGAACCCAGGTCGAGGATCGATCGGTAACGGCAGTTAGTGCGTTGTTGAATGTGTCACCGATGGCCTACTGGCACATGGAATCCGGTCAGCTCCCCGTACCGACTTGGCTGCAACGCAAGATTGCCTTTCGGCTGCACCTAAAGAATCTCACCACCTTAACCCGCGCAACGGATATTCTCACGACTATCTGTCAGCATCTGGATATTGTGCCCGATGATCTGCCTATGGAATTGCGATTGCCTTAGAGCAAACAAAAAGTCGTCCATTTGTGGACGACTTTTTTGATTGGCAATCAATATGACCATTTTAGCTCACTTAATCCCCGACATCTCTGTCCAAGACTGGATCATTCCAACATTACCTATTTTTAGTCTGTATTTACCACCGCTTCATCACCAACGTCTTATTCGCCGTCACATACTGCCCATTCGTCAACACAAGGCGAGTCGTCAGGTGATACGATTCCAGACGCTTCACTTTCAAAATCGTTCCCCGTTTATAGTGCCGCATCTTGCCAGTTAACTTAACCCGGCGATAGGCATTAACCCCCTGCGGATTGATAACCCGAATTCGCTGCGGGTTTCGCTTGTAGTACGTATTCGTCACGTACTGGGGCCGCGTGGTAACGTACCCCTTTAGCCCAGCCGTTCGACTATGATGATTCACATCGCGCACCCGATACCGCAAACGGCCGGCCCTAGACGTGGCATACCCCGTCACGACAAATTGGGGGCGTTTTTCACGTGACTGCCGAGGGTAAAATACCCGCCGATTCTTCGCTGTAAAGGTCGCCTGACGATACAAACCGAGTTTCTTTATCCCCGATACCGCTTGCCCCTTCTTCACCACATAGCTGGGCTTAGTCACGTCATCCGGCTTTGAAGAGGGGGTTGACTGAGCACTTTCTGTCGAGGACCCTGAGGAGGGTTGGTTCTCATGAACCAGTGGCACGTCAACCGCCGTATTAAAGGCCGTCACAATTGAGCCCTCGTTCCGATAATCGCCCTTAATTGTTATTGACTGCTGGTCACTGCCAATATTGGTCAACGTAACTCGATCGGGATAATTCTCGACCATCGCCGGCAAGTTAAGTTGCAACCGATCAGCCAGTGAACGCAGGTACATCTTACTCGACGCAATGGGTGGCGGCGCATCCAATCCACCACGCCACCCCGTATTGCTCACTAAATAGTAACCGGCATGCGTCATGTAGTCTCGCGCAAAGCGGTCAAAATCACTTTGCCGCCAACTGGTCATATGGTCCACATCGCTTAAGTCCGGTGTCTCCCCAGGAAACGTATGGTTCAACTCGTTTTTCTTCAACGCGGTGCCGTGACTGATTGGATCGTACATTTGCCGCGTAAGGTCACTGTCGATGGCCCAATAGGTGTGATTTACCGGATTGTCATCATCTTGCCAATCAAATGGAATCGTACTGGTCGGCGAGCCCAACGTCATCATCTGTTGGAAGTCATCAACCGCAACCGTTGCCGTATTGCCCACTACTTTAATCGGTGCCCCAGGTCCTTCATAGGTTATATGGCCTTTCGTTTGACCAGCACCAAAGAAGCCATAAAAGCCATAGCCTTCTGGGTAGTTATTATCATTCACAACAATATTCGATAACCGCGAAAAATCAGAAATATGGTTATATTCAAAGTTTCCCTGAATACCGGTTATGTGGTGTTCACGCATATAATCAAGGAACCCGTCAAATGTCGATTGGGTAATGCCACAGTTAGAAAAATTAATTGAATTGCCCGTCTCAAACGCTTGATAAAAAATCAGGGCCTTCTTATCAAATCCATCACCCTGATTCGAGATAATGGCAATATTCCTGGCTATTAGCTTGACCCCGGTCCAATCATGGACCTTCTCCGGAATATTCATATATAGCAAAGCATTACTTGCCTGCGCCATTGCTGCTTGATAATTGGCGTCCAGCGTAACCTTCTGGCCCGCGGGTGAATGAACGTAGTGATTATAACTATCAATGAAATGACTTGCTATTACTGGATCAGGAAGTACTTCCCTAATTGGACGGTCGGGGTTAACGTCGGCTGTAATTTGTTGCTCAAACTCTTGGTCAGTTAGTGTGGTATTTGTTGGTATCCCCGCATGTGTTGAGTCAGCTCCTGCCGTCATCGGGAAAAGAAGTAGCATTGTCAGACTCAAAATTAGCACACATACACACCTAATTTTCCAGATACCCCTCTGCTTATATTCCATCATCTTTTCCTTTCCGATTATGCATCAGTCACCCTATAGGAAACTTTTATAATATAAATTATATTTAGCAAATATACCAATGTTTACTCCTAATTAAAGATTATACAGTATAAGCCGATTTTAGCCCAGCCACTTTCCTCACTAAAAAATAAATCACAAAAAAACACCCCGACTAACCTAGCGTCAAGGTGTTTTTAAAGTACTGTAGCAATCTTCACCGCTATTTAAGGAAATCTACTTCAACATTCCCATAGTCGAAACGGACTTCGTGTGAACTCCAGAAAAGTTATGTGTACATCCCAGTAATTTGTCTTTGTTTCTCGTCCAAGCGCAAAAAAGAACCCCATCCACAACGTGAACAGGGTTCCTCTATGTTACCGATCAAAGAATCAATCGCTAATAAATTTAAACTTACTACTTGTTCGTATAGTAGCCAGTCGTACCCGAAACTACAGGCGCACTTACTGGTGAGTTACCAGTCTTTTCACTAGCTACATAGAAAGCCTTAGTAGTTACACCGTAAGTTCCTGGTAACGCACTTACTAACGTGTATTCCGTATAGTACTTGTCTGAACTACCGGCCTTATTATAGTTAGGCGTGTCCAACACGTTTAGCTTCGAGGTCGTCAAGTAAGCTACCAGGTCACCAGCAGTAAAGCTAGCATCCTTGGTACCACTAAACGTCGCACTAACTGCTGGGAATACAACCGTATCATTAGCGGCTGTCGTAGACCCTTCCTTATAAGCTTTCAGTTCCGTTGCCGCTTGTGACAGGTCAGAACTGTTCGTCGTTGCGTAGAATGTGATTGGCGTGTCACTTACCGTGTTTTTCGTTACCGTTAACGTGATAGTATCGCCAGTCTTAGCAGCGGCCAACGCAGCCAAGTTACCAGAATCAGAACGGGCATAACTGTAACCAGTTCCTGCCAAGACCGTCTTGCCCCAAGCATTATCCGCCTTAGTCGTTGCTGCCGTACCAACAGCCGTACCAGTTGCCGTTGACACAGTTGAACCACCGTTAGCAGCTAAATTGGATAGAACAGCCGTCTTAACAACAACGCCGTCAGTAGTCTTCAAGTTAACCTTAACATCAGTTTTATCATTGAAATCAGTGGTTGGTTTAGTGGTCGTTAACCCCTTAGCGTACACCCAGCCATTAACTTCAGGATGAGCGGCATCCGTAACGTAGTAGTACAATGAGCCTTCACGCGTCTTCCGTGCGGCATCTGTAACCACTAAAGCATCGTTAGCATACGTTGTCGTATCCTTAACAACCTTAGAAGCCTTGTATTGCGTATCGTTAGGCGCCGTCCAAGAAACATTACTCTTGCCTGGTGTCTTGAAGTACATCGTTGTATTACTTGGCATAGTAGCGGACTTAGTCGTTGCTGCCTTTTTAATGCCACCAGCAAAAGTCTTTACACTCCGGCCACCATAAACGTAGCCACGGTACTTACCGTCCATTGAAACCATCTTGTAGTAAACAGTTCCACGAGTCGTCTTAGCAACCCGGTAAGCACGGAAGTAGTCAGCAGACTTCTTGGAGTTCGCCATCTTCTTCATCGTGGTCTTAGAAGCAACCAGCTTGGCACCCTTAACAGTCCCTGGCTTGCTGTACAAAGCATTCGTACCGGTTGCTTCAACGTTCCGGCTTTCAGCAGCCGTCTTCAAAGTAACATCAGATGTCACCTTCGTCTTAGTAGCGGCATTAGCGGTCGTACTAACAACCGTGACCGTACCTAAGCTTAAAACTGCTAAGCCAAGATACAGTGAATTTTTTAAACTCTTTTGCATGTGTGTCTCCTCCGATGAAACAGAATTAGTCACGACTTAGTAACTCTTATTAGTATACCAGCAAATCAAGCGAAAAATCGAGCTATTTTAAATTACTGGGTAAAATGACTCTATGGTATTTGATGTCGGCGGGTCTTGTCCATCAATACAAAATATCATAGATCAAAGAACATGACTAGTAGCACACATTCCAATAAGTCCCATCGAAAAGGGTGTTGAAAATTAGACAGATTAGCTAAATGCATACGAATATCGCAATTGGAAAAGCTTTGTTTTTCATATTCAAGTTAAATTTAAAATCAGAGTAAAGAAAAGAACCTCGTTCACAAGTGAACGAAATTTCACTTAACCTCTCCATCAACAACGTTGATAAAAAACAAAAAAAGACCGATTTTATAAAATCGGTCTTTTCAAACTTAGACTATATGTTAACCGAATAGGTTACCATTATCAGGGTTCGTAGGAGTAGTCGTATCAGTAGTAGTTGATTCTACACCAGTATACAACGCCTTAGCAGTACCACCCTTAGTGTAAGTACCAGCAACACCACCAGATAACGTGTAAACAGTGTGGTAAAGCACTGGAGTAGCACCATCGGCCTTGGTCTTGTTGTTAGCACCTACAGCAGTATCAGCATCCTTAGCAACAATTTCGCCATTAGCATCCTTAGCGTAAACGATTGAAGTCAAAGTGGTCAACTTGTTAGTAGTCAAGTTGCTTACTAAGTCAGCACTCGTGTATGCTTGTCCAGCAGTGCCAGAGAAAGGAGTCGTCATAGTAGCTGAAGCAGTTACCTTAGCGTTTTCCTTAGCAGCCTTAGCAGCATCACTAGTAGTATCAGTGCTCAATACTAATTGAGTACCAGCTTGTGAAGGATCCTTAGCATCAATAGCCCATGGTTGAACCTTCATAGCAGCAGTATCACCCTTACGAGCAACAAGTGTTAATGTGCTACCAGTTAAGACAGCAGCATTTTGGTTAACAGTATCAGTACCGGCAACCGTGTAACCAGTGCCAGATACTTGTGCTTGAACCGCTTTGCCAAAGTCAGAGCTGAAGTCAGTAGAAGTAGTAGCAGTATCACCAGTACCAGTAGTAGTAGTAGTGTAGAAGTCAGACGTTACATTAGAATCCTTGCCCTTAGCAGAAGGAGCAGTGTAGTTGAATTCCTTGATAGTCTTACCATCTGTATCCTTAACAACAACCTTAACTTGTGATTGTTCGTTGAAAGCGTTCGTTTGAGTTAAGTTGCTCAAAAGAATCCAACCATCAGCCTTAGTGTCAGCGGTGTTTTGGTTAACAACGTGTACCCAAGTGTCGCCTTCACGAGTCCGAGTACCAACCTTGTCT
>OMJG01000587.1_pt1 | contig 26093 bp, 26 predicted proteins | sample 1646431 | NCBI WGS metagenome assembly OMJG01 (sample SAMN03771674, study PRJEB25209) | food metagenome | isolation source: Cotija cheese | place: Mexico:Jalisco,Michoacan | collected 2011-12-12
TTTTTTTGCTCTTCAATCACTTTTTTAATCGCAGCTTCCTCAGTTTCTTTGTATCCAGGGAAAGAATCATAAAATGGATAGCGGATATCTTCGCGTTGTTCAATTTGTTTTTTGTAAGTTAATAAATCATTTGAGCGTAATAACGATCCTACTAATTGGAAACGATCTGTTTTTGTCATTTGAGTACCTCCTATTATTTCGTGTTACGATAGGCTCATTGTAACAAGAATTTTATTTTTGCGATAATAGCTATTTATTTGGTTATGTAATAGTTTTAAACTATTACATAAAAACTTGTAGCAAAGCTGTTATTATCAATTAAAAAGTATAAATGAAAAAAATCCGTAGATGAAGAATAATATTCATAGATTTTTCTTATTTTTCTTGACTTAAAATTGTTTTAAGATAATAATTATTATTGAAAGGCACAATAGTATTGTACCTAGAAATAAAAAATTAGGAGGAATGAACAATGTCATTAGTTGGAAAACCAGTGGAAGAATTTCAAGCACATGCTTATCGTAATGGAGATTTTGTAGAAGTAAGTTCGGAAGATTTAAAAGGTCAATGGAGTCTTTTTTGTTTTTATCCTGCTGATTTTACCTTTGTATGTCCGACAGAATTAGAAGATTTACAGGAACAATATGAAACATTGAAAGGATTAGGCGTGGAAGTGTATTCTGTTTCAACCGATACGCATTTTACGCATAAAGCTTGGCATGATCATTCAGATGCGATTGGAAAAATAACCTATACAATGATTGGTGATCCAAACCACCATATTTCTCGTATTTTTGATGTTTTAGATGAAGAAGCTGGTGCTGCTCAACGTGGGACATTTTTAATTGATCCAGATGGCGTGATTCAAACAGTTGAAATTAATGCTGATGGTATCGGTCGAAATGCAGCGCATTACATTGATAAGGTAAGAGCTGCCGAATACGTTCGGACACATCCAGGAGAAGTTTGTCCGGCAAAATGGAAAGAAGGATCTGAAACATTAAAACCAAGCTTAGATTTAGTAGGGAAAATTTAAGGAGGGTCTCTCATGAGTTTAGATCAAGAGATTAAAGGCCAATTGCAACAATACCTTGCATTGTTAGAAAATAATGTGGTGTTTACGGCCAGCTTTGATACGAGTGAGCATTCAAAGGAAGTTCAAGCCTTCTTGGAAGAGATTGTTTCAATGTCTGACAAGCTTTCATTGCAAACAGAAAAATTACACTATACGCCGAGCTTTCAAATAGACGCAGAAAACGATTCTTCTGGCATCGTATTTGCTGGGGTGCCACTAGGACATGAATTCACTTCATTTGTCTTGGCTTTGTTACAAGTGGGTGGACGTGCACCGAAAATAGATGAGGCAACTGCGGAACGGATTAAAAATATCGAGCAAGAATTTCATTTTGAAACATTTGTTAGTCTGACTTGCCACAACTGTCCAGATGTTGTCCAAGCACTAAATATTATGAGTGTATTGAACCCATCTATTTCGCATACGATGATTGAAGGTGGCATGTTCAAGGACATAGTTGAAGAAAAAGGGATTATGGCCGTACCAACAGTCTTTTTAGATGGTAAGGAATTCGCAAGTGGCCGCATGTCCATTGAACAAATATTGGATAAATTACCAATCGAAGCGGAAGTTGAAGATGATTTGTCAACGCGAGATCCATATGATGTACTTGTTGTTGGTGCTGGACCAGCTGGCGTGAGTGCTGCGATTTATGCTGCGCGTAAAGGAATCCGCACGGGAATCATTGCCGAACGATTTGGTGGTCAGGTTTTGGAAACAGTAGGAATTGAAAACTTGATCGGTACGCCTTATACAGAAGGAGAAAAATTAGCCCAAGCGTTAGAAATTCATGCCAAGGAATATCCAATTGATATCATCAAAGCAAGAAAAGTTGCTTCTTTATCAGTGGAAGGTGACATGCATGTCGTGACGTTAGACAATGGTGCGACATTAAAAGCAAAGGCATTGATTATTGCTACGGGTGCAAGATGGCGTAATGTCAACGTTCCTGGTGAATCCGAATTCAAAAATAAAGGCGTTGCCTATTGTCCACATTGCGATGGACCTTTGTTTGCAGGTAAAGACGTTGCAGTTATCGGTGGAGGAAATTCAGGAATCGAAGCGGCCATTGACTTGGCAGGTTTGACGAAACATGTCACTGTCATTGAATTTTTACCAGAATTAAAAGCTGACGAAGTGCTTCAAAAACGATTGGCGACACTAACGAATGTGACAGTCATTAAAAATGCTCAAACAATGGAAATTTTAGGTGATAAAAAAGTAACGAGCTTAACTTATAAAGATCGCGCAACGGAAGAAATTCATGGCGTGGATTTGGCAGGTGTTTTTGTCCAAATCGGACTCGTACCAAATACCGAATTTTTGGATGAACGGTTTGCCAAAACAAAAATGGGCGAAATTGAAGTCGATAAGCGTGGTCAAACAAGTGTCCCAGGGATTTTTGCAGCAGGAGATTGCACCGACAGTGCCTACAAACAAATTATTATCTCGATGGGATCAGGAGCTACCGCAGCATTAGGTGCATTTGATTATTTGATTCGCCATTAAAGAACGTAGGAAGGAAGAGTGCATACTTGCCTCTTCCTTTTTTGATGGTGTTAGTAGATATTTCAGAAAATGATTGTTGTCTTTTTCATTACCTGATATGATAGAAAAAAGTTCATTTACTAAGGAGTAGATGCAATGCAAAATCGAACAAAAGGAATCATAACAGGTGTCAGCTCTTATATTCTCTGGGGTGTGTTAGGGTTATATTGGTCACTGCTAAAAGAAGTGACAGCTCTTGATATTTTGGGGTATCGCTTTATTTTTTCTCTAGTTTTTATGGCGGTTATTTTGTCTTTTCAGAAACAGTGGACCTCTTTTTTTGTGAGTGTCAAAACATTATGGCAATCAGGAAAAATTATTTGGGTCATTTTAAGTTCCCTTTTCATTGCCTTAAATTGGGGAACCTATATTTATATGGTTGGACATGGTCAAGCCACTGAAGCAAGCTTAGGGTATTATATTATGCCAGTATTGAACGTGGTCGTGGCGGTGTTTTTTTTCCGGGAACCACTAACAAAGACAAGCGTTCTGGCTGTTTTGTTTGCGACAATTGGCGTGGTATTATTAACGATTCAGACAGGTTCGATTCCTTTCAATACGATGATTGTGGCATTTGCCTTCTGTTTTTACGGTGTTCTAAAAAAACAAATTGCACTACCAGCTAGTTTTTCGCTAACGTTAGAAACGATGGTCTGTTTTCCGTTGGCGGTGGGGTATTTCTTTTTCTCAAAGACACCCTCTCTTTTCTCTTATGATGGGTTAACGATTTCTTTACTCGTATTGAGTGGAGTCATTACAGCTGTTCCTTTGCTGTTATTTACAGTTGCCGCAAAATCATTGGATTTTTTGACTTTGAGTTTTATTCAATACATTAATCCAACAATTCAGTTATTGATAGCAGTGTTTTTTTTCCGCGAAGCATTCGATCCTCATAAATTGATTGTTTTTGTTTTTATCTGGATAGGCATTGCGATTTTTACCATTGGCAGTATTCACAGCTACCGACAAGCTATTTTTTATAAAAAATAGTTTGTCGTTTTTTTTATGAGCATGCTATTGTAGAAATAAAAAGGAGGGAAGGCTGATGGGAAAACGAGTCTACGTTTTGGCACCAGATTCATTTAAAGAAAGTATGACGGCACAAGAGGCTTGCCAGGCGATGGCAGTCGGGATTCGGCGTGTGCAGCCAGATGCGACGATTCTTCAGGTTCCTATGGCAGATGGGGGTGAAGGGACGATGGCTGTTTTGGTAGAGGCACAACAAGGACGCTATCAGTCAATGATGGTTCACGGTCCTTTAGAAAATCAAATGGTTCAGGCTTCTTATGGCATCATAAATAATGGCGAGACGGCTATTATCGAAATGGCTCAAGCAAGTGGTCTGGGACTCGTTCCAAAAGAGAAGCGACAGCCGTTGGATACGTCGTCTTATGGAACAGGGGAGTTATTCATGGACGCTCTCGCCAAAGGAGTAAAAACAATCGTACTGACATTAGGTGGAAGTGCCACGAACGACGCGGGTGCAGGAATGTTGCAAGCACTAGGAGGAAAACTAATGCTTCGAGATGGACAACCCATCTCTTGGGGAAATGCTGGACTTTCAGAATTGGATCACCTTGATTTGATTGAAGTCAAAAGACTGCTGGCAAATAGAACCATTTTGCTAGTGAGCGATGTTAACAATCCTCTGCTAGGTAAAACAGGAGCAACCGCGGTATTTGCAAAACAAAAGGGTGCGGTTGCAGCCGATTACACTCGCTTAGAAGAAAATATGAAACATTTCGTAGCATTATTGGAAAAGAAGGAGAAAAAAGAATTCCATACCATTCCTGGCTCCGGGGCCGCTGGTGGACTAGCACTACCACTCCTGGCACTAGGCAACGCCACCTTTGTATCGGGTGTGCAGTATGTAGCAGAAAAAGTAAAGTTAAGTGCGGCTATTCAAACGGCTGATTGGGTATTTACTGGTGAGGGGGGCATTGATTTCCAAACCAAATTTGGTAAAACTCCGTATGGTGTCGCTCAAGTGGCTCGTCAATATCATAAACCAACCATTGCATTTGCTGGAAAAATTGGATTGGACATCGATTCACTTTACGCTGAAGGGTTTGATGCTATCTTCGGAATCCCCGGACAAACGGGTTCGCTGGATCAAGCATTGAGCGCTGGACCAGAGAACTTGGCTCGTACAGTTGAGAACATCGTACGCTTGTTACAAATTTCGCAAAAGGGATGAAAAATAGCTATATTAAAGAAATAAGAGGTGATATAATTTTTGTAAGCGATTTATAGTAGTGAGAGGTGGGGAAAGAATGAATGAATTGTATGCGCATTATGATGAAAAAACGGGGAAAAAACAACGACTGATCGATCATTTAGAGAATGTAGCAAACGATGCTGCACAAATGGCAAATAAAATTGGTCAAAAAGATATTTTATTTTTAATTGGTCTATACCATGATTTAGGTAAAGCAGATCATTTGTTTCAAGAAATGATGTTAAAACAAACAGGAAAGCATGTGAATCATTCTTCAGCTGGTGCCACGTATCTTAGTCAAAGAATAGCCGGTATTCTAAATGAACATGAACCAAAAAAAGAGGGGAGATATAAACAATCATTTATTGAAGTGATTTGCTACGTTATTACGGCTCATCATGGTTTGTACGATATACCAATTGATTTAAACGAGTGTGAAAATAATCAAATGTACAAGCGTCTTAAATATAATTTATATGACAAAGAGTATTCTTTTCAACCAGATGTTGTAAAGTTTGGTGGCCGGTTGGAAAATGAAATTGTTCAGAAATATTATTCTTCTTTTGGTCGATTGGTCATTGACTCATTTCACAATTTTTGTCAGTTGTGGAAGAAAATTGAAAGTGAGAACCTTTAGGAAAATGCTTTTTATTTAGGGTTAATTGTTCGTTTATACCTATCATTCCTGAAAAATGCAGATATCAAAGATACAGTAAATGCCTATGACATTGTTTTAAAGTCTACAGAAGAGGAAGAGTATTCGAGGTTAATAGACAAATACGTTGAGAAAACTGAAGAAAAGTATGCAAGCTTTACAGACTCATCATCAAAACTGAATCAAATAAGAACTGAAATTTCTCAAACAATATTAGAAAGAAGTATGAAAGATGAAACTGGTATCTATCGATTGAATTTACCAACTGGTGCTGGAAAAACGTTATTAAGTATGCGGTACGGATTTCATCAAATGAAAGAAAAGAACAAAAAAAGGTTTATATACATTGCACCCTATCTATCAATTTTAGAACAAAATGCCCTAGAAATTAAGACATTAGTAGGTTATGAAGGAGTACTTGAGCACCATTCAAACGTTATCAATCCAAGTGACTCTGAGGAACATGATGGATTTTCTGAAATAACAAAGAATTATCTCATAGACACGTGGGATAGCCCAATAGTTCTTAGTACAATGGTTCAATTTTTTCAAACATTATTTAAAGGGAAATCAGATAATATTCGTCGTTTTTCTCAATTGGTAGATAGTGTCATTATTTTAGATGAAGTTCAGGCATTGCCTATCGAAGTAACTACCTTATTTAACTTGACGATGAATTTTCTTAAACTAGCAATGAAAACAACTGTGGTTTTATGTACAGCTACACAACCAGTTTATTCTTCGGAAAATTTACGACATCGATTATTGTATGGAAATAGTAACGGAGACAACAGTGAATTGATACATATGACAATGAAGCAACGAGAGATTTTTGAAAGAACTGAAATTTCAAAATTAAGAGAAGATAACAGCGAAGTAGACATTCAAGCTATTTTTGAAGATATAGAAGCGCATAAAGAACAATCAATCCTCGTTATTTTAAATACCAAGAAAGCCGTTAGTAATTTATATGAACTGGCTTCTTCATTACCGAGATCAGTTTTCCACTTATCAACTAATATGTGTGCCCAACATCGCCTAGATATTATTAAAACTATCAGAGAAAGAATAGGAAATGAGCCTTTGATTTGTATAAGTACGCAGTTGATTGAAGCAGGTGTCGACTTAGATTTTGATTATGTTATTCGTTCTTATGCAGGGATTGATTCAATTGTTCAAGCAGCGGGGCGATGCAATCGTGAAGGCACCAAGCCTAAGGGGTACGTTAAGTTAGTCAATTTAGCCCAATCAGAAGAATCCTTGATCCATCTACCGGCAATTAAAAAAAAGAAAGAAATAACAGACCAGATTATAAAAATGAAGCAATCACCAATTGCAATCGTTGAATTAAATGATGAATTTTTTGAACGATATTATTCTAATACCAAGGCAGAGGATTTTGATTATCCAACTGAGAAAGATGGACCGACTGTCTTTAGTTATTTATCAAAAAATGACAAGGAATTTGTTGTACACAAGTCTATTTTGAAACAATCTTTTAAAACAGCTGCACAGAAAATGAATCTAATCCAAGATGAATCACAAGGTGCATTGGTTTATTACGATGATGGCATAGGAAAACAAGCGATTGATGCATTGATTGAACAAATAATTGAATTTGAGGAATCTTATGATATCCAAATTCTCTATGACATTAAAGAAAAATTAAAAAGCTTACAGCCATACACGGTAAACCTTAGAAGGGGCAACGCTTATGAACAAGCAGTGACTGCTTATCTTGATGGAAGTATCCGTATTTTACAGGAAGATTTTTATGATGCAAAGGTTGGTATAATCTCGGTAGAATTTTTGATGGAATAAAAAACTATATCATGAGTATTGATGATTAACTCATAATATAGTTTTACTAATGAGAATATAATTTCAATCCGCATAGAATTCACTATGATTATAAATTATAGCTTAATTGCAATATCAAATGCATAACAAAATCAAAAAAACTTTTATAAATTATAACATAGGTATCACGTTTTCTTTATGGACATCTCCATTAATATGTAGTATTATTGGCGAAACAAGCATTTAATTATTATGAGTATATAGAAAAGAGAATAGAAATGAAGCTAAAATTGAAATGTACACTTTCGATTGAACTGAAATTTCAACTGAAACTTAAAGTATTAATCAAACGTCTAATTGATTAGGTTGAAAAAAAGCCCATTTCAAATTGATTTAAATGGGCTGTGACGTTCACTTGGAATGCGTTAGAAATTTTCAATGGCTTTATGAGTAAATTGGTGGTGATTGAAACGAAACGATTCGTCAAAAGAACATAGAAAAGGATGGGAGAGAATGGAAAAATCAAAGAATTTTTATGTTCGTCTAAAAGGAAGCTATGCATTATTTACAAATGGATCAACCAAAGGAGGAGGAGAAAAATTTTCATATTCGGTGCCAACTAGACAAGCGCTTAATGGAATCGTAGACGCAATTTACTACAAACCAACTTTCCGAAATATTGTTACAGAAGTAAAAGTAATTCGGCCAGTTCAAACTGAGGTTATTGGGACACGGGCACTAATTGGTGGAAACAAGGCGGATTTGAATTATGTTTCCTATCTGACAGATGTTGAGTATTTAGTGAAATATCATTTTGAATGGAATGAAGGACGATCTGATTTGATTATCGATAGAAATAGAAAAAAACATGAGGCGATTATGGATCGTTCATTAGATCGAGGTGGTAGAAGAGATATTTTTTTAGGAACAAGAGAATGTGTAGGCCTTGTGGAAAAAATTACCGAAGAGGAATATCTAAATGCTACCAGTTTTTATGATGATCAAATTCTTTCTTTTGGGATCATGTTTCATTCATTTAATTATGGTGAAAGCAAAGATGAAGCACTAAAGAGTTATTATACTGAAACGATAATGAAAGATGGCGTTATTCAATTTAAACCGCAAATTGAGTGTGAAATTGTTAATACCTTGACCACTTACAAATTCAAGGAAACGACTGAGATAAAATCTGTTGATAAAGAGCTAGATGAATATCAACAAATGGAAGAGAGGTGATTGTCTTGGATTTTATGACAGCATTGCTATATGCATATGAAAATGCAGAAAAAATGGGTTTAGTGGATAATCAAGACTCGAATAGTACTATACTATTGCCGCTATATCATACAAATTTAAAATCCAATGGAATGAATATTATTCACGCATCATTAAGTAAAGATGGAACGCTAATAAAAGCAGATTTTGTTCCAAATGGTGAATTTATTGTATTTCCTGTGACGCAGGATTCTATTGCGAGATCTGGAAAAAATCCTCCCAGTCATCCTTTAGTTGATAAAATTTCTTATCTATCCCCACTTGGAGGAGAACTGCATACTTTATATAAAAATACGTTTCGACAATGGTTAGCATATGACAATCCAGAACAAGTACAACAATTTCTTGAAATAATTCAAAATTTTTTGGTTAAGAAAGATATGTTACAAGAGCTAACTTCTGCTATTTTTGGTAAAACTTTAGTCTCTGTTGATGATTTTGTTATTAATTTCAAAGAATTATCAGATAAAGGAAAACAATCTGATAAAAAAGTGGATTTATCGTCAGTATTCCTGACATTTTCTGTAGAAGAGTTCATAGGCTATAAAAATATGAGCGTCACAGAATATAAAGCATTACATCAAGCATATATTGATTATGTTGAATCTCTCGATCTTCCTAGAGGAATTTGCAATATAAGTGGGGAAGAACAACAATTAACAACTAAACATCGGGGATTGATGGGCAATGCAAAACTGATTTCAGTCAGTAATAATATTGAAACGTACAAAGGGAGATTTTCCTCTGGTGAAGATATTATCAAAATTGGTTATCGAACGTCAGAAAAAATCCACCTGATGTTGAAGTATCTTTTAGAAAATACAAATAGTCATAAGTGGTTGGGTGGACAACAAAATTTAATCAATTGGTTCAGTGATGATATTGAGAATAATACAAATCTTGATTTTACTAGTCCATTCGGCATTGATTTTGATGAACAAGAGTCAGAACAAGCCGTTGTTTCTATCGCCAATAAAGTAATTTCGGACTCGTTCATTCGAGGAGAGGTAGCTTTTTCTAACAGCTCAAAATATTACATTGCGATTGTTGACAAAGCAAGTAATGGTCGAATATCCCTTAAATTTTTTAGAGAGTTAGAATCGTCTAAGTTACTGGATAATTTAGAATTTTGGCAAACTAGTAATCAATGGGAGTATTATGATCAACAATACAGTAAAATGCGTTTACGCGTACCTTCTATGAGGCAAATGATTGCCGCTGCATATGGGATTGAACGCAATGGCATGTTAGAGGTAGATAATGATAATTTTCAAAAGGATCAATTCCAGAAATTAGTCATTAGTTTAATTGATGGACAACGTGTACCTGCCAATGTTACTAAATCTTTAGAATCAAATGTAAAGAATCGCTTGCATTACCAAAAAACATGGAAACAGTTATTATTTGTAACCTTAGGATTACTTCACAATAGAAATGGAGAGGAGTTAAAACCAATGTTAGATAAGCAAAACATGAATCGTTCATATTTATTTGGAAGACTATTGGCAATTTTCGACCGTTTGGAATCGGCAGCATTTAACAAAAATGATGATAAACGAGTAACAAATGCACAAAAATTTTGGACGAGTTACACAAATCATCCTGCAAGTACAATGCAAATCCTTCTGGAAAAAACAAAGTACTATGAACGAACACTAATGCAATCGAAACCGGGATTGAAAGTCAAACTTGAAAAAGAGAAAGAAGAAGTCATTAATGCGATTTCAACAAATTATTTAGACTCAAAAGAATTGAATCGATCTTTAGATTATCATTTTATTTTTGGCTACTATGCAGAAGAGAAGTTTATTTATTCAAAAACAATAAATGAAAGTGAGGAATAGAATATGTTAGAACATAAAATTGATTTTATTGTCACAGTAGAGGTACAAAATGCCAACCCTAATGGAGATCCATTAGCTGGAAACATGCCTAGAACAGATTCAAATGGTTATGGAATGATTAGTGATGTGGCAATTAAACGGAAAATTCGTAATCGAATGCAAGACGAAGGTCATGAAATCTTTGTAAAATCCCGAGATCGTTCAGATGATGGCTATCTTTCCTTACAAAAAAGATATTCAAGTGTTTTTGACACCAAAGCAACTGATGAAGAAGTAGAGAAGGGAGCCAGCGAACATTGGTTGGATGTGCGATCATTTGGTCAAGTAATTACATTCGATAAAAAATCCATCGGAATACGCGGACCAATCTCAATAAGTATTGCAAAATCATTGCAGCCAATTGAAATATCAAGTATGCAGATTACACGTAGTACAAATGGAATGGAACCAAAGAATGAATCAGGTAGATCATCTGATACAATGGGAACAAAGCATTTTGTTGAACATGGAGTATATGTAATCTATGGATCAGTGAATGCTTATTTTGCTGAAAAAACTGGCTTTAATAAGGATGATTTGCAAGTATTCAAACAATCACTATTATCACTTTTCACAAATGATGCTTCTTCAGCTCGACCTGAAGGATCTATGGCAGTGAGAGATGTTTTTTGGTTTGAACATAATAACAAGTTGGGTAATGTTTCAAGTGCCAAGATTAGAGATTTGTTTGAATGGTCGGAACCAACAACGGATATTCCAAAGTATGAAGATTATAAGATTCATTTGAACGAAAAAAATGTGGCTGAATACACCAAGCAAGGGTTAAACGTTGAATATTTAATGGGCTTATAGTTATGACATATGTAGAAGATGAGTATTTGATGCTTTCAGGTATACAGCACTTTTATTTTTGCAAAAGACAATGGGGGCTCATTCATATTGATCAGCAATGGGATGAAAATGAGTACACTGTGGAAGGTCAGCTTTTACATAAAAAAGCTGACAATCCCTTTGTTAAGGAAAAGAGGAAAGATTTCTTTATATCTAGAGCGATGCATGTATCTTCTGAAAAGCTGGGATTAAATGGAATTTTGGATGTTGTTGAGTTTTATAAAGATGATCAGGGTGTCAAGATTCTCAAAAAAAGAGGGAAATGGCGACCGGCTATTGTTGAGTATAAACGAGGTAAAAAGAAAAGTGATCATCGTGATATAATTCAATTAGTTGCTGAAGTAATCTGTCTTGAAGAAAAATTGAAATGTAAGATAGATGAAAGCTATCTCTATTATTTGAGTACCAACACGAAAATAAAAGTTGAGATAAGTGATACATTAAGGGAAGAAGTGTGTAGCTATGCTAAACAAATGCATGACTACTATGAAAAAAAACAAGTACCTGGGGCTGAATATTTTAAAAACTGTTTAAAGTGTTCATTATATGATATATGTTTACCTCGATTGAGTAAAAAACCACGTAGCATTGAGAATTATATGCAACATGCTATTACGGAAGAAGGAATAGTATGAGAAAATTGCTTAATACCCTATACATTACTCAAGAAAACTATTACGTAACTCGAGAAAGAGACAATATTGTTATTAAAGAAGATGGAAAGGTAATTAAACGTTTTCCTTATCGTATTTTAGAGGGAATTATTTGCTTTTCTTATCTCGGAGTATCTCCTTCTGCGATTCAATTATGTACTGAACAGAATATATCTTTATCTTTCCATACACCACAAGGAAAATTTTGTGGAAGATTTATAGGAACAACTAATGGAAATGTGTTGTTAAGAAGAGAGCAGTATCGAATTGCGGATCGAGAGGATCAGTCGTTAGAATATGCTAAAAGAAGTATTACCGCTAAGATATCTAATTCACGAAAATATATATTGCGATTTCATCGTGATCACAAAGATGTTATCAATCATGAAAAGTTTATAACGGTAGAAAATGAACTATCTCGAAGCATTCAACTGGTGAATTCTGTGACTGAAAAAGACAGTTTACGTGGAGTAGAAGGCAATGCGGCAACTAGTTATTTCCAAGTGTTTGATGATTTTATTCTCTCAGATAAAGAAACTTTCAAATTTAAAGGAAGAAGTAAACGACCTCCTTTGACTACTGTTAATGCATTATTATCATTTGGTTACAGTATGTTAACCTATGAATGTCAGTCGGCTCTGGAATCAATAGGATTAGATAGCTATGTGGGTTATTTTCATACAGATCGACCAGGAAGAGCAAGTCTTGCATTAGATTTGGTTGAAGAATTCCGTAGTTATTTAGTGGATCAGTTTGTTTTTTCTTTGATTAACCGAAGACAAATCTCGGATAAACATTTTGAGTTTAAGGAAAACGGTAGTGTCATGTTAAACGAGAAGGGTAGAAGTATTTTTCTAGAGGCTTGGCAAAAACGAAAATATACTGAAATAGTGCATCCTTTTATTAATGAAAAAGTTAAACTTATGTTACTTCCATATGTTCAAGCACAATTGCTAGCTAAGGCAATTAGAGGTGACCTACCTTCATATCCTCCATTTATGACTTGAGGTGATAAAAAATGATGGTTTTAGTTACGTATGATGTAAATACTGAATCAAAGGGGGGACGCAAGAGACTGAGGCAGGTAGCTAAATTATGTGTTGATTACGGTCAGAGGGTTCAGAATAGTGTTTTTGAGTGTTCTGTTACTCCAGCGGATTTTATTGAGTTAAAATTTAAATTGGGCAATATTATAAACAACGATCTCGATAGCCTTCGATTCTATCTGCTGGGGAAAAACTGGCAAAAACGTGTCGAACAAATTGGACGAAACGATACGTATGATCCAGATAAAGATGTACTGCTTTTATAGAAAACCTATCAAACGCGAACCTTGGTTGAACAGAAAAATGGCGTCTGGTTCGCGGAAATTCATGTTATATTTATATGAAATACGGTACTTTTTTGTCATTATTAAGAAGCAAAAAAGTAAACGTAATGTGTCAAACTGTGCAGTGATGCGCAGTCGCTCTCTTCAGGAGAGCGTGGATTGAAATTAGCATTATCTAGCAATTTGTAAGAGTGAGTCCTGTCGCTCTCTTCAGGAGAGCGTGGATTGAAATTTTATGAATGCGGTACAGATACAGAGACAATCATGTCGCTCTCTTCAGGAGAGCGTGGATTGAAATGCTACTGAGTTTACCGATGTGTGGGCACGTGCTAAGTCGCTCTCTTCAGGAGAGCGTGGATTGAAATGTTAGATGCCTCGTCATTGTCAATCCAACCTTGAGTCGCTCTCTTCAGGAGAGCGTGGATTGAAATTGATACTGTTTGAGTGATTGAACCTGCTTTTTGCTCGTCGCTCTCTTCAGGAGAGCGTGGATTGAAATATTTTTGATTTGTCTTGGATAGTGCATTGGGATGTCGCTCTCTTCAGGAGAGCGTGGATTGAAATTTTTAAGGATTGGTACTGCGTCCGCATAGCGTCCAGTCGCTCTCTTCAGGAGAGCGTGGATTGAAATACACGATTATCCCTCAGCTCGCACGCTCGCTTGAAGTCGCTCTCTTCAGGAGAGCGTGGATTGAAATTGCATTGTAACCGTGCGCCTTTAAAACGTACTCGTCGCTCTCTTCAGGAGAGCGTGGATTGAAATAACGTCTACAAATCCAAATATCGCTTCAATCATGTCGCTCTCTTCAGGAGAGCGTGGATTGAAATTTGTTCAAAGTCGAAATTCCAGTTATCCAGTAATGTCGCTCTCTTCAGGAGAGCGTGGATTGAAATTTTCCAATTAGTCCAATTTATTGATTCTAAAACAGTCGCTCTCTTCAGGAGAGCGTGGATTGAAATTTTAATGTTCCTCGCTCAAGAATTACTGAGGAGCAAGTCGCTCTCTTCAGGAGAGCGTGGATTGAAATTTTCGTGCTTGAAATACCATTTAACAAGTCGCTTGCGTCGCTCTCTTCAGGAGAGCGTGGATTGAAATAAAAAATTAATAGCGCAATTGGCGCATAGGAGGAGTCGCTCTCTTCAGGAGAGCGTGGATTGAAATTTGCAATGATGCTGACACCTCCTGCATTTTCTATGTCGCTCTCTTCAGGAGAGCGTGGATTGAAATTGTGGTTTTCGGGCATCGATTATTTCAGCGTCTTGTCGCTCTCTTCAGGAGAGCGTGGATTGAAATTAATGTGTAACCATCAAACGTTTTTGGTACTTGGTGTCGCTCTCTTCAGGAGAGCGTGGATTGAAATTTTCCCATCGTCCAACCGTTCTCGATCTCGTAGCGTCGCTCTCTTCAGGAGAGCGTGGATTGAAATTTATCCCTCCTATTTGCTATCTCTTACGATTGCGGTCGCTCTCTTCAGGAGAGCGTGGATTGAAATTAGTGACCCCGATTCCTTTAAGTCGCTTAGCATTGTCGCTCTCTTCAGGAGAGCGTGGATTGAAATTTGGAGACCCAATTCCGCCAAACAGTTCCAAAATGTCGCTCTCTTCAGGAGAGCGTGGATTGAAATAGACATTAAGACAACAATGGATGTCTATACACATGTCGCTCTCTTCAGGAGAGCGTGGATTGAAATATAAAAATTAAACGGGAAGCCTGTCGACCACACGGTCGCTCTCTTCAGGAGAGCGTGGATTGAAATGTCTACGCCAATTAAGGTTTGCCCTTTAGCAATTGTCGCTCTCTTCAGGAGAGCGTGGATTGAAATTAACATTCAGTCACTTTTTAATGGTGAACTTAGCGTCGCTCTCTTCAGGAGAGCGTGGATTGAAATTGTTGAATTTGTGTCAACAACTGAAACATTAATAGTCGCTCTCTTCAGGAGAGCGTGGATTGAAATAATTGCGCCACAGTAAGGCTGTTATAGTCTACTGGTCGCTCTCTTCAGGAGAGCGTGGATTGAAATTGGATATGCTTGGGAAATCTTAATTAGACCATCTCGTCGCTCTCTTCAGGAGAGCGTGGATTGAAATTTCGATTTCTTTCGCCAACTTCTTCGCAAGTCCTGTCGCTCTCTTCAGGAGAGCGTGGATTGAAATAATCCCATTGACTCGCAAGGCACCTGATATGTTCGTCGCTCTCTTCAGGAGAGCGTGGATTGAAATAATTTGGATGCCATCGCATAATAGCTCACCGTTTTGTCGCTCTCTTCAGGAGAGCGTGGATTGAAATAATACATCGCCTAATTCATAAACGGTCTGATCAGGTCGCTCTCTTCAGGAGAGCGTGGATTGAAATTTTTTATAAACAGGTGCTACTTCTGTCCCTGTATTGTCGCTCTCTTCAGGAGAGCGTGGATTGAAATTCCATCCTTACGGGCTTGTATCGCTTCGTCTAGCGTCGCTCTCTTCAGGAGAGCGTGGATTGAAATCTAAAGTCACGTGGGCAATCGAAGGATATGTGACGTCGCTCTCTTCAGGAGAGCGTGGATTGAAATCGACTCAATCACGATACTAATAAGTGAAATGCTAAGGTACGAAGGAAGTAGCAAAGCTGTTGAATGGTCTAGTTAGTAGTAGCTTTATTATACAGTGCACGAGTAGGAAAGGAACAACGATAAATGAAGGTACGGTTAAAGAGTATTCAACAAGCTGACTTGGCAGAACTTTGGGCAATTAGTCAAGGACCAACCGCTGATTTAGAATGGAAAAAATGGGATGGGCCTTACTTTAAAGATCCAATTCTGTCCTGGGAAACCTTTGCAACTGGTTGGGGGAAAGACAGCGTAGACAATCCACTACGCAAAGCGATTGTGGTGGATGACAAACTGGTTGGGATTGTGACGGCTTATTGGGAAGATGGTCAGCTACGCCGTTGGTTGGATATGGGTATTGTGATTTACGATCATTCCTATTGGGGATATGGTGTGGGAACCCATGCCTTAGAACAATGGCTAACGGAATTATTTGGTCGTTTCTTGCATCTGCAAACGATTGGTTTTACGACTTGGTCTGGAAATGTCGGTATGCAAAAACTGGGAGAAAAAGTAGGTATGAGCCTAGAAGCACGAGTTCGCAAGGTTCGTTTCTGGCAAAATCAATTTTTTGATTCGCTTAAATATGGGATTTTAAGAGAAGAATGGGTGGCACGAAGCGAAGAAAAACAAAGCGTCTATCGGAACACAGTCCATTCGGTAGTCGTGGGAAATGCCCCTTATTTAAAAGCTGCCAGTCACTATCTTCGTTATGCCATTTTTGTGCTTGAAAAGGGAATCAATCAATCGATAGAATTCGATGATCAAGATGGTCCAGACACGATTTATAGTGTGTTGTTTCAAGGGGAAAAGCCAATCGCTACTGCTCGGTTGTTGGTGATCAATTCACAGACGGTTCGGATTGGTCGAGTAGCAACTACTAAGGCATTTCGCGGACGGGGATTTGGTCGCACGGTCGTTCAATCATTAGAAAATTATGCGAGTGAGGCAGGGGCTCAAACGGTTGAACTTCACGCGGAACTCACAGCCGCAGCATTTTATGAAACGTTTGGGTATCAACGAGAAGGACAAGTCTATCAAGAAGATGGCATCGATTGTGTCACATTGAAAAAAACATTGCATTAGTCGATTTCAAACAAAAAAATGCACGCCAATGATTGGCCACGTTTAGGTAAACAAAGGCGTGCATTTTTTACTGTTAAAATTTTACCATGGTTGGTTTACCATTTTGATACGTGACTAATTCCGTGATGCCCTTTTGATGAAGCAAGTCAAAAAGGTCATCGAAATGGAGTCGAAAATGTGCGAGTTTATGTCCGTCTGATCCAATGGTAAATAAGGTGCCACCGAGCGCTTGATAAAGATCAATTGCATAGTCATACAGGGCAAGATTGTTGTAGAGATAGGCACTTTTGGCATTCACCTCGAAAGCGAGATCATGAGCGATGACGGCTTGGAAAAGTCGTGTAAGTTGGGGTTCAAAAGTTTGTAAGTCTGACACAGATAAGTTGAATAAGCGAAAGCCATAATCAAAGTGCGCAAAAACATTTGCAGGAATGGTTGCGACTGCTTCTTCCAGTTGTGAAAGATAGGCTGGGATGATTTCTTGCGGATTCATGTCTGCTACGAAATCGTCCAAATAGTCAAATTGTCCGTTATGATGGACGCTTAGCAATTTGATATCATAGGTTTTGTCTGCTAAATAAGCAAGTATTCGTTCTTTTTCAGAAGCAATATACCCAATCTCGATGCCCTTGAGGATCCGATTGCCATAGGTTTTCTTTAATTCATCAATCGTTTGGGAATAAGCCTGATAGTCGGGTGCATCATCTTGGTGGGTCACAGGATTGGCAAGGTCAAAATGTTCTGTTGTGACCACTATGCCGTCAAAGGCCTCAAGATAGGGAATAAAGTCTGCTTCGGAATCATAAGAAAAATGCGTGTGCAAATGTTGGTCGTAATAGTTCATCGCGCTACCTTCCTTTTCATGCTATTCTCATTAATTATGTCATAAATTATAGCTTATTTTAATAAAATTGCATCTTTCACTTGCAAATCAAGGGCAACAATCTTATTATATTGGATAAATATAAGAAAACGATGAGAGAAAAAAACGTCTTTGGTAGTTGCAGAAAGCTCTTGGTCGATGAGAAAGAGTACGAGAAAGATGACTACACATTCTTGAGTGTTCTTCTGAAAAGGTGACTTAGTAGGAATGACCGGTAGTGCCGTTATCACTAGAGTTTGTTGCCTTTTATCAGCGCAAACTTTCTGAGGCTTCTTTCGTGAGGAATGAGCAAACAGAGGTGGAACCACGATTTTCGTCCTCTAGCATAGGTGCTAGGGGCTTTTTTTTTTATTTAACAGATTTTTCGACAAAAAGGAGGAACAATCCATGAAAGGTTTACGAAAAATTCAACCCTATGTTCCTGGAGAACAACCAGCGTTAACAGATATTATCAAATTAAATACCAATGAAAATGCCTATCCACCTTCACCGCTTGTAACAAAAGCGTGGCAAACCTTTGATGTGGCAAATTTGCGTTATTATTCTTCTTTGGCCAATCAATCTTTAGTGGACGCCTTGGCGCAAAAGCATCATATTCCTAGCCAGTGGGTGACCACAAGTAATGGTAGTGATGATATTTTGGCATTGGCATTTCAAAGCTTTTTCCAAAGTGAACAACCAATTTTCTTTCCTGATTTGACCTATGGGTTTTATCCTGTCTGGTGTGAGTTGTTCCATATTCCTTATCAAGAAGTACCGCTAGAAAAAGATTTTTCATTTGCTTTATCTGCTTTGCCAAACCAACTAGGTGGAGTTGTATTAGCCAATCCCAATGCACCAACAGGGAAGGGCAAAACAGTAACAGAAATCGAAGCACTGCTCCAACGCTACCCTGATAGAGTCATCATTGTCGATGAAGCTTACCAATCATTTGGTGGAGAAAGTGTGATTCCGTTGGTCGCAAAGTATGAGAATCTATATGTGACACGTACTTTCTCCAAAGATGCATCATTGGCTGGTTTACGTGTCGGTTATGGTATCGGTAGTGAACGTTTAACAGGTGTCATCCAAGCGGTGAAAAATTCTTACAATCCGTATGCGGTTGATATGATTGCTGAACGTTTGGCGACTGCGGCAACGCAAGATACTGAGTACTACCAACGGATCAATCAAAAAATTTGTGCCACTCGGGAGCAATTCTGTCAGGCACTTGCACAACTGGGCTTTATGACCATTCCGAGCCAAACGAACTTTGTTTTAACAACGCATCCTTTGATTTCTGCGAAAACTTTTTTTGAAAAGCTAAAGGAAGCTCGTATCTTTGTACGTTATTTTCCAGATAAGCAACGAATTGCGAACTATTTGCGGATTACCATTGGCACAGATGAAGAGATGGTGCAAGTGGCAGCAGTTCTAAAGAACATCATAGAAGAGGAACAAAACGTATGAGAAAAAAACAATTACCAGCCGGTACCCATGACAAACTGTTCCGTCGAGCGACCGGAGTCTACCAATTAGAAGTTCAAGTCAATCAGCTGTTATCCAAGCGGGGATTTCAAAGAATAGAAACACCGACCATTGAATTTGCTGAAGTCTTTGAAGATGAGCGCAACCAAGATGATTTGTATCGCTTTTTTGACAATCAAGGTCGCATGTTGACTTTACGGCCTGATATGACGTTACCAGTCGGGCGAGTCGTCGCTTCGACAAAAGTGGAGTTGCCATTGAAGCTTTCATATAGTGGCAAAGTTTTTCGTTACCATGATGAAATGAAGGGATTGCAGAATGAATTTACGCAAGCTGGGGTAGAAATCATCGGCTTTCCTTCAATAAAGGCTGAATTTGAGGCAATCTTGACTGCCGAATTCGTGCTACGCTCGTTAAAGGTTCCTAATTTTTCCATTGAGATTGGCCATGCTGGGATTTTTGAAAAGATTGTGCAGGAGCTTGCTTTTTCAACGAAAGAAGCCGAGGCGTTGAAAATTCATTTTTTGAACAAAAGCATTAGTGATTGTTACCAAGTGGCAACTGCCCACCCAAGCCCCGTCTCAGCGTTCTTGATTGCTTTGCCCAAACTATTCGGTGAGGTGGGGCCAACTTTGGCCAAAGCCAAGGATTTGTTGCCCAAGCAGCATCCAATTTTGACTGATTTAGCTGAAATTGAAGCTTTGGTTGCGTTGTTTCCTGAGGCAATTCAAAAGAAATTGCGTGTCGATTTGGGCATGGTAGGGGTCATGGATTACTATACGGGCATTCTATTTTCTAGTTTTAGTGAAGGCATTCCAGAAAACTTTTTAAGTGGTGGGCGTTATGATTACTTGTTCCAGCGTTTCGATATGGAGCAGACGAATTCAGTGGGTTGGGCGATGAATTTGGAAGCTGTGTTTGACGCATTTTATCGTCATCACAAAAAACCACAAGGACAAAAAAAATTGGTTCATTTCGATTCTTCCGTTGCCGAGCAAGCCGCGGCACTTGTTGAACCAGGAGTAGAGCTCTCGTTATTTGATACGGCAGAAGAGACACGTTCCTTTGCCAAGCGATGGGGGTATCAGGAAGTTTGGTTTTTAACGGATCAGCAATTTGTGAAAGAAGGGATCAACCATGACTAAGCCGATGACCATTGCGCTGACAAAAGGACGATTGGAAAAAGATACCGTCAAATTATTTGAACAAGCTGGATTCGATATGGACTTTATGAAAGACAAAAAGCGCAAACTTATTTTTGAAAGTCCAGATGGGCGCTTTCGCTTTCTCTTAGTGAAAGCAGTGGATGTAACGACCTATGTGCGGCACGGTGTTGCTGATTTAGGAGTAGTGGGGAAAGATGTTTTATTGGAGCACCCTTATGGCTATTATGAAATGCTAGATTTAAATATTGGCGTTTGCAAATTTTCGGTGGCCTCGACTCCAGATTATGATCCAAAAAATCATCGGCGGAAGCGAATTGCTTCTAAATATCCGATTGTCGCGAGTACGCATTTTAATCAAAAAAACGAGGATGTTGAAATCATCAAAATTGAAGGATCGGTTGAAATATCTCCTATTCTCCATTTAGCGGATGCGATTGTAGATATTGTTGAAACAGGCAATACGCTAAAAGAAAACGGGTTGACGATTATGGAAGACATTTGTCGCATTTCTGCTCGTCTAATTGTCAATAAGGCCGCTTTAAAAAGTAATCCACAAATCATGTTATTGATGAATCAACTTGAGAAGTTGGTCGGAAAGGAACAGGTGAACATGAATGAAACGATTAACCGGTAGTGTCCAACAGATTGCCCAAGAACTACGAAGGGAACAATTGCTCCGTTTTGAACAAGCCAATGATGTGGAAAAACAAGTCCAAGCGATTCTCGAAAAAGTACGACAAGAAGGCGATGAAGCTCTGATTGCCTATACCAATGAGTTTGATGGGGTCACTTTGACGCAGCTTCAGGTAGCAGAAAAAACCATCGCAGAAGCATTTGATCGGATTGAACCTGCAGTCTTGCAAGCGTTGGAAGCGGCCAAACAAAACATTTTGTCTTATCATGTGCATCAGATCGAAGAAGGATTTGCTGACTTTCCAAGTGAAGGGGTTATTCGAGGGCAGCGGGTGTTGCCTTTGGAGCGAGTAGCCATTTATGTCCCTGGAGGAACGGCTGCTTATCCTTCGAGTGTCCTGATGAATGCCTTACCTGCAAAACTAGCCGGGGTGGAAGAGATCATTATGCTAACCCCCCCACCCAAAAACGGTGTGTTTAATGCAGCTATATTGGTAGCAGCAAAACTAGCAGGGGTCGATTGCGTGTACCAAGTGGGAGGCGCACAGAGTATTGTGGCTGCAGCATACGGAACAAAATCCATTCCTCGCGTTGATAAGATTGTGGGTCCGGGGAATCAGTATGTGGCAACGGCCAAAAAACAAGTCTTTGGTCAGGTAGGAATTGATATGATTGCCGGTCCTTCTGAAGTGGGTGTGATTGCGGATGCCACTGCCAATCCAGTATTTGTCGCAGCCGATTTGTTATCTCAAGCAGAACATGACCGTCACGCACGGGCGATTCTAGTCACTACTTCTTCAGAGTTAGCAGATGCAGTTGAAGAAGAAGTCGAACGACAATTAAGAGAATTACCTCGGGAAGCCATTGCGCGGGCTTCGATTGAAGCAAATGGTCGGATTATTTTGGCCGCATCCTTTGATGAAATGTTTGACTTGATGAATGAAGTTGCGCCCGAGCATTTGGAAGTAGATGTGGAAGATGCCATCAATTATTTAGGCAAAATCAAGCATGCCGGCTCTGTCTTTTTGGGTCGCTATACGAGTGAGCCGATTGGTGATTATTTTGCAGGAACCAACCATGTCTTACCTACAAGTGGAACCGCACGCTTCTCTTCACCACTAGGCGTCTATGATTTTGTGAAACGCATGCAATACATCTCTTATAATCAAGTGGCGACGCTTGCTGCAGCACCACATATTAAAGCATTAGCGTATAAAGAATCCTTGCACGGGCATGCCAAAGCAATCGAAAAACGGGAGGAAGCATATGAGAACAGCAAAGATTGAACGAAAAACGTTTGAAACAAGTATCGAATTGGCCATCAATTTGGATGCGCAAGAGCCGGTTGATATTGCGACTGGAGTGGGCTTTTTTGACCATATGCTGACATTGTTTGCTCGTCATGGGCGACTGTCTTTGGTCGTCAAGGCAGATGGTGACTTTGATGTTGATAGTCACCACACGGTCGAGGATGTAGGCATTGTGCTAGGTATGGCGATTCGTGAGGCATTGGGTGACAAAGTCGGCATCAATCGCTACGGCACATCCTTTGTACCAATGGATGAATCGTTAGGAATGGCAAGTTTGGATTTGTCTGGACGCAGTTATTTGGTGTTTGATGCTGTGTTTGACAATCCAAAGCTGGGTGTGTTTGATACGGAGTTGACCGAGGAATTTTTCCAAGCACTGGCTTTTAACGTGCAGATGAATTTGCATGTAAAAATTATTCATGGCAAAAATACGCACCACAAAATTGAAAGTCTATTTAAAGCTACTGGTCGTGCCTTTCGAGAAGCAATCACAATCAATCCAGAAATCAAAGGTGTGAATTCAACAAAAGGGGTGTTGGAATGATTGTAGTGATTGATTATGACGCTGGCAACACGCGCAATGTTTTACGGGCATTGGAGGCAATTGGGATGGAGGCCATACTGTCTAGTGCGGTCGCTGATATTCAATCAGCTGACGGGTTGATTTTGCCAGGTGTCGGTGCCTTTCCGCTTGCTATGGCGGAGCTAAAACGGCGAGGTCTAGTCACCGAGATAAAAAAACAAGTCGCAGCAGGGAAACCATTGCTAGGTGTGTGTCTAGGCATGCAGCTGCTCCTAGAAGGCAGTGAAGAACACATCTATACAGAAGGATTTGGCTTTATTCCAGGGATTTGCCGGCCTATCCCTGTACGACCAGAGTATCCTGTCCCACATATGGGTTGGAACCAGTTAGATGTTGTCGCCGAAGATGCATTAATGAACAGTATCCAAGACGAATATGTCTATTTTGTTCACAGTTATTATACCGATGTACCATCTGAGTATTTGCGGGCGACTTGTGACTATGCTATGCCAATTCCGGCAATGATTTCAGCAAAAAATGTCTTTGGTGCTCAGTTTCACCCTGAAAAATCGGGTGAAGTAGGCAAAAAAATCTTACAAAATTTTAAGGAGTATGTCGATGCAACTATTACCAGCAATTGATTTAAAGGCGGGCAAAGCTGTTCGTTTATACAAAGGAGATTTTGCCAAAGTATCTGTCGTCCACGAAGACCCTCTTGCTCAGGCTGAAGTGTTCGGTCAAGCCAAGCTGAGCTATCTACATGTGGTTGATTTGGATGGGGCACTTGAAGGCAAAGCGGTCAATGCAACCTTGATTGCTCAAATCAAAAAACAAGCGCAGATGCGCGTGGAAGTAGGGGGCGGCGTTCGCACACTTGCACAGATTCAAGCATATTTAGCTGCCGGAATTGATCGAGTGATTATTGGCTCGATGGCGGTCAAGTCACCTACGTTTGTCAAAGAAGCTTTGGCGACGTTTGGTCCAGAAAAAGTCGTCGTCGGCATCGATGCAAAGGACGGCTTAGTTGCCACAGAAGGCTGGGTAGAGGTCAGTCACGTCACCTATCTAGAACTTGCCAAAAAAATGGTAGCTACTGGCGTACAGACAATTATTTATACCGATGTGGATAAAGATGGTACGCTGACTGGGCCAAATTTTGACCATTATCGTCAGCTGCTTCGTGCAGTACCTAGCTGTCAGATCATCGCTTCTGGAGGGGTGCATGCTGTCGAAGACTTACATGAATTGCAACAAATTGGTGTGGCTGGCGTTATTGTCGGAAAAGCTTTTTATGAAGGCAAGATATCATTAGAGGAAATGCAACAGTTTGAAGATGAAAGGAGGCCATAAGATGCTAGCCAAACGAATGATTCCCTGTCTGGATGTCACCGATGGGCGTGTTGTGAAGGGCATTAATTTTGTCGATTTAACCGATGTTGGTGATCCAGTAGAAATTGCCAAAGCCTATTACAAACAAGGATGCGATGAGTTGGTATTTTTAGATATTACCGCTACGCATGAACAAAGAGAAACCATGGTCGAAGTCGTTCGTCAAACAGCTAATCAAGTGAGCATTCCTTTTACCGTTGGAGGGGGCATTCGCTCGATTCAAGACATGAATCGGATGCTACGAGCAGGTGCAGATAAAGTCGCCATTAATTCTGCTGCCGTCCATCATCCTGAGCTCATCCAGCAAGGCGCTCAGAAATTCGGCAATCAGTGCATTGTCGTTGCCATTGATGCCAAAAAGGTGGGAGATTCTTGGCACGTTTTTGTGACAGGGGGACGAGAGGATACAGGCATCGATGCCATCGAATGGGCGAAAAAAGTCGTATCATTAGGAGCAGGTGAGCTATTGGTGACATCGATGGACAAAGATGGTACCAAGTCGGGCTATGATTGTGCATTGTATCAGGCGATTTGTGCGGCTGTATCTGTGCCAGTCATCGCTTCTGGTGGTGCGGGGAACGAAGCAGACATTGTCGAAGTGTTCCAAACAACACCTGTCACGGCAGCTCTCGCCGCGAGTATTTTTCATTATGGAGAATTAAGTATTGCCCAGACCAAACAAACATTAGCCAAAGCGGGCATTCCCGTGCGCTTATAAAGGAGTGAATGGATGAAGAGCAGTGAATTAGCATTTTCAAAGCAACATGGCTTACTACCAGTGATTGTCACCGATGTGGAGACGAAAGAAGTATTGATGTTGGCCTATATGAATGAAGAAAGCCTAGAGCGAACGCTGGCTTCGGGTCAAATGTGGTATTGGTCGCGTAGTCGCCAAGAACTATGGCATAAAGGTGGAACGAGTGGACATTTCCAATATTTACAAGAAATGAAAGTAGACTGTGATGCGGACACCTTATTAGCGAGTGTCAAACAAATTGGTGCCGCTTGTCATACTGGGGCACACAGTTGTTTTTATCGAACATTGACAGCGGGAAGGGGAGAGACAGATGACTGTAATTGAAGAAGTATACCAAGAAATTTTGGCTCGTAAACAAGCACCGAAAGAAGGCTCATACACTTCTTATTTATTTGAAAAAGGCGTCGATAAGATTCTAAAAAAAGTAGGCGAAGAAGCTACAGAAGTCGTCATCGCTGCTAAAAATGAGCAAGCGGAATTAATCAGTGAGACGAGTGATTTACTGTATCATCTATTGGTCTTACTGGTGGAAAAAGACGTGAGCTTGGAGGCTATCGAGCAAGAGATGATCGGAAGAATCGGCAAAAAAAGTCGTATCCATGATCGCAAAACAGTTGAAGATTATTAATGACTCAAGCATACTAAAAGAGAGGGTGATTGTGATGAAAGTATTATTGAACGGGAAAATAATTGATCGAAAAGACGCGAAAGTCGATATCGAAGACCGGGGTTATCAATTCGGTGATGGAATCTACGAAGCAATTCGCGTCTATCAAGGACAGCTCTTTACATTTCAAGAGCATATGCAAAGACTTTATCGAAGTGCCGAAAAAATTGATTTAACAATTCCGTATACGCAAGAGATGTTTGAAGCTTGGTTTACGGAATTGATTGCAAAAAATCAATTGGAGACTGGTATGATTTATTTCCAAGTTTCTCGAGGCGTACAAGCACCACGCAATCATATCTATCAAGAATCTTTGACGCCAGCCATTATGGCAA
>OMJG01000590.1_pt1 | contig 25904 bp, 19 predicted proteins | sample 1646431 | NCBI WGS metagenome assembly OMJG01 (sample SAMN03771674, study PRJEB25209) | food metagenome | isolation source: Cotija cheese | place: Mexico:Jalisco,Michoacan | collected 2011-12-12
TGACTGGAGTTCAGACGTGTGCTCTTCCGATCTGCACCCCATCGCCCGGGCGATGGGGTGCTCGGAGGCCTCCTCCACGGCCCCCGCCAGCAGCAGCAGCTCCTCGGCGGTGACCCCGGGGTCAGCCCCGCGGACCGCCGCACCCCGGCCCTCGCCGGTCTGCGATGCCGCGGGCGCCTCACCTCGGTCGGGGCGCGCCGTCGTCTCCGGCAGGCGCACCTCCTCCAGGGACAGCTGCCCGCGGGTCACGGTGCCGGTCTTGTCCAGGACGACCGCGTCCACCCCGCGGGTGTCCTCCAGGACCTGTGCGGACTTGATGAGGATGCCCAGCTGGGCCCCGCGCCCGGTGCCGGTGAGCAGGGCGGTGGGGGTGGCCAGGCCCAGGGCGCATGGGCAGGCGATGACCAGCACGGAGACCGCCGCGACGAAGGCCGCGTTCAGCCCGCCGTCGGCCGCCCCGCCGATCAGCAGCCACAGCAGGAAGGTCAGCACCGCGATGCCCAGCACCACGGGCACGAACACCGCGGAGATCCGGTCCGCCAGGCGGGCCACCGGGGCCTTGGTGGACTGCGCCTGGGAGACCAGGCGCCCCATCTGCGCCAGGGTGGTGTCCTCGCCCACGCGCTCGGCGCGCACGATCAGCCGGCCCCCGGTGTTCAGGGTGGCGCCGGTGACGCGGTCTCCCTCGGAGACCTCCACGGGCACGGATTCCCCGGTGAGCATGGACTCATCCACCGCGGAGTGGCCCTCGACGACGACGCCGTCCGCGGCCACCTTCTCCCCGGGCCGCACGATGAAGCGCTGGCCCGCGGCCAGCCGCGAGACGGGAACGCGGTGCCCGACGCCGTCCTCGTCCAGGACCTCCACGTCCTTGGCGCCCAAGTCCAGCAGTTTGCGCAGCGCCTGCCCGGAGCGGTCCTGCGCGCGGGCCTCCAGCCACCGGCCCAGCAGCAGGAAGACCGTGATGACGCCCGCGGATTCGAAGTACAGCTGGTGATCCGCCATGGACACGGCGTGACCCAGGTGCGCGTGCGCCGTCATCCCCGGGTCGGCCAGCAGGTGGCCCAGGGAGAACAGGTAGGCGGCCGCGACCCCGAGGGAGACCAGGGTGTCCATGGTCGAGGAGCCGTGCCGGGCGTTCACGGCGGCGCCCCGGTGGAAGGGCCAGGCCCCCCAGGTGACCACGGGCAGGACCAGCACGGCCGCGACCCAGCCCCAGTGCGGGAACTGCAGGCCGGGGATCATGGAGATCGCGAAGACCACCGCGGCCAGGGGCAGGCTGACCCACACCCGGCGGCGCAGGGCGGCGGTGCCCGGTTCGGCGCGCTGCGCGGCGTCGTCGTCCCCCTCCTGCTGGGGGCGCTTCAGGGACGGGGTGTACCCGGCGTCGCGCACGGTCTGCAGGATCTGCTCATCCGTGACGCCCTCCGGCACGGTGACCTGGGCGGACTCCAGGGGGAGGTTGACGCTGGCGTGCACCCCGTCGATCTTCCCGAGCTTGCGCTCCACCCGGCCGACGCAGGAGGCGCAGGTCATCCCCTGGATGTCGAGGTCGACGACGCGCTGGCTCACCGGTGCTCGACCACCCGGTAGCCGGCCTCGGACACGGCGGCCTCCACGGCCTGCGCGTCCAGGTCCCCGGTGTGGGTGATGGTCACGGGGGAGGTGCCGCCGCTGTTCAGCTGCACGCTCACGTCGGTGACCGCGGGGATCTCCCGCAGCTCCTCGGACACGGAGGCCACGCAGTGCTGGCAGGTCATGCCCTCGACGTTCACGGTGGTGTTCATGATGCTTCCTCTTTCGATGGGTGGTGATGCGCCTGGGTCGCTGCGGAAGCGGGCCCGGGCGCGGGTGGTCTCAGCTGCGGACCAGGCGGGCGACGGCGGCGGAGGCCTCCGCGACCTTGGCCCGCATCTGCTCCTCGTCCCCGGAGGCCGCGGCCCCGGCCACGCAGTGGCCCAGGTGCTCCTCCAGCAGCCCCACGGCCACGGCGTGCAGGGCGCTGCTGACCGCGGAGATCTGGGTGAGGACGTCGATGCAGTACTGGTCCTCGTCGATCATCCGGGCCACCCCGCGCACCTGGCCCTCGATGCGCCGCATCCGCTTGAGGTAGCGGTCCTTGTCGTGGGTGTACCCGTGCGGCGGGTGCGGGGTCTGGGCGGTGGTGTCCGCGGTGGGTTCCGCGGCGTCGTTCTCCGGCTGACTCATACTCCCGGTATACCCCCTAGGGGTATCCCGCGCAAGGGGGCGGGGTCAGACGATGCGGCGTCACGGGCCGGTGATCTTCGCCCCGCCGCCACAGGAAAAGCACGCCTGCTGATCATCAGCCGATAGATTGGGGATCATGGCTTCACACATCGAGGACTACGCCCTGCTCTCGGACATGAGCACCGCGGCCCTGGTCTCCCGGGACGGCTCCGTGGACTGGTTCTGCACCCCCCGGTTCGACGCCGAGGCCGCCTTCGCCGCGCTGCTGGGCACCCCCGATCACGGCCGCTGGCTGCTGGCCCCCGCGGCATCGGCCTTCGCCCCGGCCGTCGCGCAGGCCGCCCCCGGCGGCGCCTCCGGGCAGGACGCCCCGCGCGCGGAGGTCGTGGAGCGCTTCTACGGGGAGAACTCCTTCGTCCTGCACACCGTGTGGACCACGGACACCGGCTCCGTGCGCGTCACGGACTTCATGCCCCTGAACGGGCGCACCGAGATCGTGCGCCGCGTGGAGGGGCTGATCGGCGAGGTCACGATGCACCAGGAGCTGCAGCTGCGCTTCAACTACGGGCGCACCCACCCCTGGATGACCCGTTACGACGGCGCCCCGGACCCCGCCACGGGCCTGCCGGACCCGGCCGAGGCGATGCTCGTGGCCATGGCCGGGCCCGATGCTCTCGTCTTCCGCGGGGACCCGGTCCCCGAGGAGGGGGACCGATGCCACGCCGGGCAGTTCCAGATCGCCGCCGGGCAGATCCGGGACTTCACCCTCACCTACTTCCCCTCCCACCGCAACCCCCCGGCCCCGCTGGACGTCAACGACACCCTGCACCGCACCGTCGCGCACTGGTCCGAGTGGACCCAGCTGTGGGATGACCCCTCCGCCCCGGCCCCCGTGCCGACCACCACCGCGCCCCTGGCCACCACCACGATGCCCGTGCTGCCCGCCGACGGCGCCGCCTACCCCGGCACGGAAGGGGCCGAGCGGGACCCGCGGCTGCAGGACTACCGGGACGCCCGGCTGCGCTCGCTGCTGGTGATCCGCGCCCTGATGAACCGGGAGACCGGCGGGCTGATCGCCGCGCCCACCACCTCCCTGCCGGAGGTCCTCGGCGGGCAGCGCAACTGGGACCACCGCTTCTGCTGGCTGCGCGACGTCGCCCAGGCGGTGGACGTGGCCGCGACCCACGGGCACGAGCGGGAGGCCGCCCAGCTGCGCAACTGGCTGCTGCGGGCCATCGCCAACGACCCCTCGGAGCTGCACAACGTGTACGGGGTGGCCGGGGAGTCCGATGAGCTGGAGCGCACCGTGGACTTCCTGCCCGGCTACGAGTCCTCCCGACCGGTGCGCCGCGGCAACGGCGCGGCCGAGCAGCTGCAGGGGGACGCGATGGGTCAGCTCATGGTGACCTTCGAGCGCCTGCGGGGGCTGGGCTTCGCCGAGGATCACCTCTCCTGGCCGCTGCAGCAGGCGCTGCTGCGCGCCGCCGTCGCCCACGTGGGAGAGGAGGACCAGGGCATCTGGGAGATGCACGGGGGCACCCACGTGTACACCCACTCGCAGGTGATGCTGTGGGCCGCGCTCGACGCCGGGGTGCGCGCGGTGCGGGTGCACGGGCTGGCCGGGGACGACGCCGCCTGGGTCGCCGCCCGGGACCGGCTGGCCCAGCAGATCTGGGAGCACGGCTACGACGCCGAGCTGAACTCCTTCGTGCAGGTCTACGGCGGCACCGAGGTGGATTCCTCGCTGCTGAACATCGCCCAGGTGGGCTTCGTGGCCTTCGACGATCCGCGGATGCTGGGCACGGCCGAGCGGATCGAGCAGGAGCTGGGCACCGAGGCCGGGCTGATCTACCGGTACCGCAACGCGGACGGGCTGGACGGCATCGAGGGCCAGGACAACCCGCACCTGGCCTCCTCGCTGTGGCTGGCCCAGCAGCACATCCGCTCCGGGCGCACCGAGCGGGGCCGGCTGATCCTGGACGCGGTGCTGGACCGGGCCAACGACGTCGGGCTGCTCAGCACCGAGTACAGCCTGCGCAGGTCCCGGATGACCGGCAACTTCCCGCAGTCCCTGGCCCACATCGCCCTGGTGGACGCCATCGACGCCCTGCTGGGCGCCTAGCCCAGCCAGCCCTCCCCTCGCGCGCCTCCTCAGCGTCGAGTCATCGATTCCGACGAGTTTTCGGCCGAAAACCCGCAGGAATCGATGACTCGGCGACGTCGAGAGGCCGCGAGGGAGGGTGTGCCTCAGTGGCGCAGCCAGAGGGTGGCCTCGGCGGGGACGGTTCCCGACGACGACGCCGCGGCGGAGCCCAGCACCACCTCGCCGGCCAGCGCCTCGGGCAGCCGCACCGGCTGGTCGGAGAAGTTGGTGACGCACACCCAGCCGCCGGGCCGGGCGAAGGCCAGCACCTGGGCATCTCCGGTCTCGATCCACTCCAGCTCCTCGGCCCCCTGCAGCTCGCGCCGCGCGGCCAGGGCGCGGCGGTACAGGCTCAGGGTGGAGTCCTCGTCCGCCTCCTCGGCTTCCACCGCGTACCGGCCGAACCACTGGGGCTGCGGCAGGTGGGCCCCGTCCGGGCCGAAGCCGAAGGAGGAGCCCTCCCGGGTCCACGGCAGCGGCACCCGGCAGCCGTCCCGGCCCTTGTCCACCCCGGGGCTGCGGAAGAAGGTGGGGTCCTGGCGGTCCTCGTCGGGGATGTCCGCGACCTCGTGCAGGCCCAGCTCCTCCCCCTGGTACAGGTAGGCGCTGCCGGGCAGGGCCAGCTCGAACAGGGTCGCCGCCCGGGCCCGGCGCAGGCCCCGCTCGGCGTCCAGCTGCGGTTCGGTCCCGCCGGAGAGGATCCAGGCGACCCCGGTCTCCTTGTCCGTCCTGCCGGGCACCTCCGGCAGGCCGTAGCGGGTCGCGTGGCGCACGACGTCGTGGTTGGACAGCACCCACGTGCTGGAGGATCCGGAGCGGGCGGCCAGGTCGGTGTTGAAGGAGACGATGTCCTCGAAGCTGCGGGCGTCGAAGTGCGCGGAGAGCAGGTCGAAGTTGAAGGCCTGGCCCAGGCCCTTCGGGCTGGCGTAGGCCGGGCGCCGGTCCGCCTCCACCCACGCCTCGGCCACGGCGGTGCGCGGCGGGTCGTAGGAGTCGAAGACCTTGCGCCACTCGGCGTAGATCTCGTGCACCTCGTCCCGGTCCCACAGCGGGTGGGTGCCGTCGATGGGCATCTCGTCCAGCTGCGCCTGGGTGGGCAGCTGATCCGGCAGGTCCTTGGCCAGGCCGTGGGCGACGTCGATGCGGAAGCCGTCCACGCCCCGATCGGACCAGAAGCGCAGGGTGGTCAGGAAGTCCGCCCGCACCTCGGGGTTGTCCCAGTTCAGGTCCGGCTGCTCGGGGGCGAAGCTGTGCAGGTACCACTGCCCGTCCTGCACCCGGGTCCAGGCGGGTCCGCCGAAGATCGAGGTCCAGTCCGCCGGCGGCTCGGCCCCGTCCGGGCCCTGCCCGTCGCGGAAGATGTACCGGTCGCGTGCGGGGGAGCCGGGCCCGGCGGCCAGGGCCTCCTGGAACCAGGCGTGCTGATCCGAGGTGTGGTTGGGCACGATGTCAACGATCAGGCGGATGCCGGCGGCGTGCAGGGCCTCGACCATCGCGTCGAAGTCCTCCAGGGTGCCGATCTTCGGGTCCACGTCCCGGTAGTCGGCGACGTCGTAGCCGCCGTCGGCCAGGTCCGACGGGTAGAACGGGCTCAGCCACACGGCGTCGACCCCGAGCTCGCGCAGGTACGGCACGCGCTCGGTGATGCCGCGCAGGTCCCCGATGCCGTTGCCGTCCGCGTCCGCGAAGGAGCGGGGGTAGATCTGGTAGACGGCGGCCTGGCGCCACCACTGCGGGTCCGGGGAGAGGCCGACGGCGGGTGCGTTCTCGGTGCGCTCGGTGCTCATGCGGTGCGGGTGTCCTTTCGAGACGGGAGGCGGGAGGTTGTCGGGGGCTACTTGACGGCGCCCTGGGTGAGCCCGGCCATGACCCACTTCTGGGAGATGGCGTAGGCGATCACGGAGGGGCCGATCGCCAGCAGGTAGGAGGCGAAGGCGATGTTGTAGTTGTTGCTGAACTGGGTCTGGAAGATCTTCTGCACCACGGGCAGGGTCTGCAGGCTCGGGTCCGCGATGATCATCGAGGGCATCATGAAGTCGTTCCAGGAGGCCAGCAGGGTGAAGATCCCGACGGTCGCGGCCATCGGCATCATCAGCGGGAACATCAGGGTCCAGAAGATCCGCCACGTGGAGGCCCCGTCCATCCGGGCGGACTCCTCCAGCTCCTCCGGCAGGGACCGGATGAACGCGGTGAACAGCAGCACGTTGAAGGACAGGCTGAACATGATGTGCAGGACGATCACGCCCACCGGGTTGGCCAGGTGCACGTACCCGGAGAGCTTGACCTGGGACAGGGCCAGCACCGGGAACGGCAGGAACATCGCGGCCAGCAGGTAGTAGCAGGAGATGCGGAAGAAGCGGCGGTTCCAGTTGCGCGAGATCGCGTAGGAGGCCATCGCGGACAGCAGCACCGCGCCCACCGTCGATACGACGGTGATGGTCAGGGAGATCGCGAAGACCTTCGGGAAGTCGGTCAGCTCCCAGGCCTCGCGGAAGCCCTCCAGGCTCCAGGGGGCGGGCAGCTTGAAGGCCTGGCCGAGCACGGCCTGGTCCGTGGTCTTGAAGGCCATGGACACGGCCACGAAGAACGGCAGCAGCACGGACAGGGAGCAGACCATCAGCAGGATGGTCAGCGGCCAGTTGGTGCCGTGCACCGAGCCGCGGCGGCGACGTCGGGTGGTCGAGGAGCCGGTGGCGGCGGCGTCGTGCGCGGTGCGCTCGGGGCCGCCGGGCAGCGGGGTGGCGGAGATGTTGGGATCGACGGACATCTAGAACTGGGTCCTTCCGCGGGAGACGCGCAGCTGGAACAGCGCGATGACCAGGGTGATGAGGAAGAAGATGGTGGAGTTGGCCATCTGGTAGGCGTAGTCCCCGTTCTCGAAGCCGGAGAAGATCTGCATGGCCACGGAGCGGGTCGCGGTGCCGGGACCGCCCCCGGTCAGGCCGACGATGATGTCGTAGGTGCTCAGGAACGTCTTGAAGCCGAGGATCACGTTGACCAGCACGTACCCGGAGATCATGGGCACGGTGATGCGGGTCAGCTGCTGGAACGGGGTGGCCCCGTCCAGGGAGGAGGCCTCGTAGACCTCGCCCGGGATGGTCACCAGGGCGGCGATGTAGATGAGCATGGCCTGCGGGATCGACTGCCAGGTGGTCACCAGCACGATCGAGATCCAGGCCAGGTGCGGGTTGGCCAGGATGGATTCGCGCAGCGCGTCGATGCCGATGGCCTCGGCCGCGGCGGGGATGGTGTTGGAGAAGATGAACTGGAAGACGAAGGCGATGATGATCGCGGAGACCACCATGGGCAGCACGAAGATGGTGCGCAGGGTGGTGCGGAAGCGGATCCGGCTGGTCAGCCCGATGGCCAGCAGCAGCGCGATGATGTTCACCAGGATGACGGTGACCAGGGCGACGCCGATGGTGAATCCGTAGGCCCCGAGCATCCCGGGGTCGCTGAACAGCACGGCGTAGTTGGTCAGGCCCACGAACTCCCAGTCGCCGAAGCCGATGGAGTCGGTGAAGCTGTAGAAGATGCCCATCACGGCCGGCAGCGCGATGCACAGGCTGAACAGCACCAGGGCGGGGACGAGGAACCAGTAGTAGACCGGATCCACGCGGCGTCGGCGTCGACGGCGGGTCGGATCGGCGGTGCGGGTGCCCGTGCGCGGCTGCGAGGCCGCGGCGGAGCCTGCGGCGGGGGCGCCCGCGGCGGGCGGCTGGGCGTGACTCGGTGTCGTCATGGTCAGTCCTTGGCGGGTTGGCGTTCGGCGAGGCGGTGCCAGTCGCCGTCGAGCTTGCGGAGGGTCTCCTCGAGGTCCTGCCCCGTGAAGATGCCCTGCATGTAGTTCTCGAAGGGCACGGTCTTGGGCATGGACACCGAAGCGCCCTGGTAGAAGGCGGAGCGGTCCACGTACTTCTGCAGGTCCTGCAGGCGCGGGTCCGTGACGGGCGGGGAGTCATTGCGCACCCCGAAGCCCAGGTTCTGCTGGTTGTAGGCGTCAGCCACCTCGGGGGTGATGAGATAGCGCAGCAGGGTCCGGGCGGCCTCCGGCTGGTCGGACTTCTCCGGGATCCACAGGGCCAGGTCCAGGTTCACGCGCACCTTGCGGTCCGCGGGGTCCTCGGTCATGGGCAGCGGGAAGATGCCGATGTCGGCCTGCGGGTTCACCGTGAGGATCTCGTTCAGGGCCCAGGGGCCCTGCAGGTACATCGCGGCCTTGCCGTTGGCGAAGGCGACGTTGCCGTCGCCGTACTTGCGGTTGGCGGCGTCGTCGTTGGCGTAGTCCATCAGCCGCAGCGCCTTGCTCAGCGGCTCCTTGAACACTCGGGTGAAGGAGATCTCCCGGTCCGGCCCGGAGTCCTTCCCCTGCGCGCGCAGCTTCTGGAAGAAGTCCCCGACGTCGATGGCCCCGCCGATGCTGTAGTCCGCGATGCCCTGGGAGACGGTCCAGGCGTCCGCGCTGGTGAGGTAGAACGGGGTGACCCCGGCGGACTTGAGCTTCTCGCAGACCTCCAGCAGCTGGGACCAGGTCTGCGGGACCTGCACCCCGTGCTGGTCGAAGATCGCCTTGTTGTAGAACACGGCGGCGGCCATCATCGAGTACGGGATGGTGCACACCCGTCCCGGGTAGGTGGGGTACTGGTCCACGAGCTGCTGGATGGAGTCGGCGATGTTCGCCTCGGCCTGCAGATCGGAGAGGTCGGAGAGCTCCCCGCGCTCCTGGAAGCGGGCCATCTCGTAGTTGTAGTTCAGGCAGCCCAGGTCCGGCGGATCGGCGCGGGCGAAGCCGCTGGAGAGGTTGGAGGCGCTGTCGTGGATCGCCTCGATCTTCCCGTCCTGCTGCTCGTTGAACGTCTTCAGCAGGTTCTTGAAGTAGGGGATGGCCTCGGGCTTGGACTGGTAGAAGCGCACCTGGGGGACGTCCGGACCACCGCAGGCGGACAGTCCCAGGGCCAGCGAGCCGAGGGTGGCCGCGCCGAGGAAGGAGCGGCGGGACAGCGGGCGGGGCCCGGGGCCGGGAGCCGTGGCGGAACGAGCCGGCGGCAGGTGGGGCACGGCGACCTCCTGGAAGGGCGGACGACGGGCCCGGACGGCGCCGTCACGGATGGGCTGTGGTGCGGCGCACAGCACCGCTTCGACTAAATATAGACCGTAAATATAATCGAGGCAACGACCACGTGGAAGGATGGCGCCTCATGACGACTCCGGACCCGGCCGGCGGCAGCTCCGCCGCCCTGCTGCGCCGTCTCAACACCCGCACCGTCCTGGACGCGATGTGGGCGGGACGGCCGGCCACGGCCAGCGATCTGATGCGCCGCACGGGGCTGACCCGCGCCACCGTGCTGGCGGTGTGCCGGGAGCTGACCGAACAGGGCTGGCTGCGCCCCGCCCGGGACACCCGCGCCGCCGGCGTCGCCTACACCAAGGGCCGGCCCGCCCTGCGCTACGCCTTCGCCGCGGAGAAGGCGCTCGTGGTGGGGGTGGACGCCGGGCAGCACCGGATCGCCGCGCGCGTCACGGACCTGGCCGGGCGGGATCTCGGGCTCGCCGAGCGCGCCCAGGACCTCACCGTCCCCCAGCCCGGAGAGCCCCCGCGCCCGGCCGAGCGGATCGCGGCGGAGGCCGCCCGGCGCCGCGAGGAGGTGCGCGCCGTCGTGGACACGGCCCTGGGCATCGCCGGGGTCGAACCGGAGCGGGTGGGCTGCGTGGTCCTCGGGATCCCCGCCCCGGTGGATGCCGCCGGGCGCTCCCCGGAGGGGGCCAACCAGTACTGGGAGCTGATGAACCCCGGACTGGCGGATCTGTTCGCCGAGCGCGGCTGGGTCTGCCGGGTGGAGAACGACGCCAACCTCGCCGCGCTGTCCGAGCTGACACTGGACCCGGCGCGCGCCGAGCAGAGCTTCGCCCTGCTGCTGGCGGGGGAGCGCTACGGCTCGGGCCTGGTGCTCGGGGGCGAGCTGCTGCGCCAGCGCCGCGGTGGTGCCGGGGAGCTGGCCGTGCTGGGGCTGGTCTCCGGCGTGGAGGGCACCGGAGCGGTGGGCCAGACCGTCCGGGAGGCCGCGGCGGCCGCGATCGCCGCCGCGCAGACCGCCGATACGGTGCGGGGCGATTCGGGGGGCACTGGGGCGGAGGAGGCCGGTCCGGCGGGCTCCGACGGGCGGGAGCGCCGTCGGACCGGGCTGACCCGGTGGGCCCCGGAGCAGGTGCGCGCGGACAACGTCTTCCGCCTGGCCGAAGAGGGCGACGCCGTCGCCGTCGGGATCGTGGAGGACGCCCTGGACCGGCTGGCCCGGGTGTGCGCGGTGCTGGCGGGGCCGCTGGACCTGGATGCGGTGGTGATCGGAGGCGGCATCGCCCCGGCCATCCGGCCCCGCCTGGAGTGGCTGCACGAGCGAGTCCAGCGCTACCTCCACGCCCCGTGGCTGCGGCTGTCCACCTCGGCGGCCGGCGCCGATGCCGTGCGCATCGGCGCCTGCTGGGCCGGCATCGAGGCCGTGCGCGCGGCCGCCCTGGAGGGCTGATCCCGGTCCGGGCCTCGTCGCTATCGGGCCCAGGGGGCGGCGTCGTCGGTGACGGCCGAGGCGTCCACCTGCGCCCGCTGGTCCTGCCCGGCCACCGCGGCGACGTCGATCGCGCCGGTCAGCGGGCCGGTGGGCTCCAGGTTCTCCTCGGTCTCCGGGTCGAAGAAGTGCGGGCGCCCGGTGGGGGCGATGAACAGGCGGTCGTAGCGGCGCACCGGGGTCCGCCCGTCCGTGCGCACGATGATCTGCGCGGGACGCTCGGTGTTGGGGCTCTTCATGCTCACCGGGGAGCGGCGCGGCAGGGAGGCATGGATGTAGGCGTCCGCCCCGAGCTCCTCCACCAGGTCCACGTGCACCTCGAAGCCCTCGCCCTCGGCGACGATCCCGAAGTCCTCCGGGCGCACCCCCACATCCACCGCACCCTCGGCCCGGCCGGCGAGGCTGGTGGGACGGCGCAGCACGGCGTCGCCCAGGTGCACGCCGTCGGCCCGCAGCTGGCCCTGCAGGATGTTCATGGACGGGGAGCCGATGAACCCGGCGACGAACTCGTTGGCCGGGTGGTCGTAGAGGTTCGCGGGGGTGTCCACCTGCTGCAGCTTCCCGGCGCGCAGCACCGCGACCCGATCCCCCATGGTCATGGCCTCGGTCTGGTCGTGGGTCACGTACACGGTGGTCACCCCCAGCTGATCGGTCAGCTCGGAGATCTGGGTGCGGGTCTGCACGCGCAGCTTGGCGTCCAGGTTGGACAGCGGCTCATCCATCAGGAACACCTGCGGCTGACGCACGATCGCCCGGCCCATCGCCACCCGCTGGCGCTGCCCGCCGGAGAGGGCCTTGGGCTTGCGGTCCAGGTACTCGGTGAGGTCCAGCAGCCGGGCGGCCTCCTCCACGCGCTTGTCCCGCTTGTCCTTGGGCATCTTGGCGATCTTCAGCGGGAATGCGATGTTCTCCCGCACGGACAGGTGGGGGTACAGGGCGTAGTTCTGGAAGACCATCGCGATGTCCCGCTCCTTGGAGGGCAGGTCCGTGGCGTCCTTCTGGCCGATGCGGATGCTGCCCTCGGTGACGTCCTCCAGCCCGGCGAGCATCCGCAGCACCGTGGACTTGCCGCAGCCGGAGGGGCCCACGAGCACCAGGAACTCGCCGTCGCGGATGTCCAGGTCCAGGTGGGAGACGGAGTCCCGATCCGCCCCGGGGTAGCGGCAGGTGACGTCGTCGAAGGAGATGGCGGCCATGGTGTCCTCATTTCTCGCGGCAGCGCGGGCGTCGTCGTCCGGGAGGCGGGCCGGGTGCGCGCGACGCTGCGGCACGGCCCGAACGAGTTTATTTAGAACCAGAATAAACTCCCGGGCGCGGATTGCATAGCCTGCGTCACAGGCGCGTCGCCCGTCTGCGCCCAGCGCAGCGCCCCGCCCACCCCCTCACTCGCCAGCCCCCAGCGCCGAGTCATCGATTCCGACGAGTTTTCGGCCGAAAACCCGCAGGAATCGATGACTCGGCGATGTCGGGGGCCGCGAGGGGTCAGGGTCCGACGGCGTCCAGGTTCAGCGTGCGCTGGATGCCCACGCGGGCCGCGACATCGTCGTCGTGGGTGACCAGCAGCAGCGCGCCCCGGTAGGTGCTCAGCGCGTCCACCAGCCAGTCCACGGTGGGCAGGTCCAGGGCGTTGGTGGGTTCATCCAGGATCAGCAGGCGCGGGGCCGGGGCGGCCAGCAGCTCTCGGGCCAGCGCGACCCGCAGCCGCTCTCCGCCGGAGAGGTCCCCGACCCGGGAGAAGACCTCCTCGCGCCGGAACAGCAGGGCCGCCAACCGATCCCGCAGCTGCTGCTCGGAGGCCCCGGGGTTCGACGCCGCCACGCAGGAGAGCACGGTGGCCTCCGGGTCCAGCAGGATCCGCTGCGGCAGGTGCCCCGTCTCCGGCACCCGGAAGCGCACCGTGTACGGACTCGGCGGGGCTTCGGCCGGGGGGATCTCGCCAGGGTGGGCGAGGATGCGGCGGATCAGCGTGGACTTCCCGGACCCGTTGGCCCCGGCCAGGCGCACCCGCTCCGGTCCGGTGAGGATCACGTGCGCCAGCTCGGTGGGCAGGGGCTCCTCCCGCTGCGCGAGCTCATCGGAGATCTGTAATTCCACGATCTTCGTCCCGGCCGCCACCGAGGTCTCCGGCAGCTCCAGGTGCACCCGGGGGCGGACGGCGAGCCCGGCCTGCGCCTGTTCGAGGCGCTCGCGGGCGGCCTCCTCCCGCTCGGAGTGCACCCCGCGACGCCGGGCCGCCGTGCGCTGCGCCGTGCGCTTCTTGTTCCCGGCCGCCAGCGGGGCGTACCTGCCCTCGCGCTCGGCCCGAGCTCCGCGCCGGGCATCCCGGGCCTCCCGGGTCTGCAGGGCGATCCGCTCCCGACGCTGCCGGTCCAGGTCCGCCGCGGCCTCCCGCACCCGACGTCGGGCCGTGTTCTGCTCCGCGCTCGCGGTCTGCTCCCACACTGAGTACGGGCCCTCGACCTGCCGCAGGGTCGCGGCCACCGCCCGATGCCCTCGGGTGAACTGCGCGGGGACCAGCCCGGTGATCGTGTCGCACTCCTCCAGCAGGGTGCGGTCGTGGCTGACGACGAGCACCGGGATGCGCCCGCGCAGCTCCGCCAGCAGGGCGGCCAGCAGCTCCCGTCCCGCGGCATCCAGGCTGTTGGTGGGCTCGTCCAGGATCAGCGCCTTCGGGCGGGCCAGGTGGATCCCCGCCAGGGCGACGCGCACGGCCTGGCCCCCGGAGAGCTCTCCGATGCGCCGGTGCGGGTTCAGCCCGGGCAGTCCGGCGCGGTCCAGGGCGCTCGCGATGCGCTCCTCGGCGTCCCAGTCCTCGCCGATGCGCTCGTACAGGGCGGGGTCGGCGTCCCCGGCGATGACGGCCTCGAGGGCGTCGAGGGTCTCGGCCGCACCGAGCACCTCGGCCACCCGCGCCTCGGCGCGCAGCCCCAGATCCTGGGGCATCACGTGGATGGGGGCCGGAGCCGAGACGGCGCCGGCGGCGGGGGTGAGGTCTCCGGTGATGAGACGTACCAGGGTGGTCTTCCCGGAGCCGTTGGGTCCGATGATCCCGTGCAGGCCGGGTCCCCAGGCGGCGTCGGCGGCGGCGAGGCAGGGGGTGGAGCCCGGCCAGGAGAAGGTGAGGTCGTGGATGGTGATGGCGGATGCGGGCATGGTGCGCTCCCTCGTCGGCAGATGCGGGTGCCGAGGGGCGCGGGGGCTCCTCGGCGCTTATCGGCTGAGGGGGAGCAGATCCACCGGGATTCCTGACGCAGGGGGCACGGACGACCCCAGGGTAACATGCGTCACGGTTGAGGGGACAGGGTATGGCCCATGGCTGCCTTCCCCCGCATCCTCCTGATCCATGGAGCCTGGCACGATGCCGCAGCGCTCCGGGAGCGGATCGCCGACTCGGAGCGCCCCACTCTCCGCAGAGATCCCGGCGCCGAGTCATCGATTCCGACGAGTTTTCGGCCGAAAACCTGCGGGAATCGATGACTCGGCGACGTCGGGGAAGGTGGGGGGCGACGTCGCGGAGGGGAGAGGAGGTGCGAAGCTCAGGCGGTGAAGCCGGGGACCTGGCCGAGGCGCTCGGAGTTGTCGTCCCAGTCGCCCTCCTGCTCGTCCTGGACGAAGGCGACCACCAGCAGCTCGAAGGTCACGTTGGCGAAGGGGGAGCGCACCCAGTACTTCAGCGGGATCTCCGCGACGTCGCCGGGCTGCAGGGTGCCGGACCAGGACCAGTTCCACTTGGACCCCTCGCCCATGGCGAAGACCGGGGTGGGGATCTCGGTGAGCGTGGCCTGCGGGGTCCCGGAGGCGAGCTTCACCTGGTTGCTGCCCAGCGGGATGTAGTCCGAGGCGTAGTCCTTCATCGCCGCTTCGAAGGTCCCCACCGGGTTCATGGCCGGCACGGAGCCCACGTTGGTCACCCGGACCATGGGCGGCAGGCTCGCCATCTGCGCGACGGTCCTCAGGTCCCGCTTGTAGACGGGCACCGTCATCTCCGGCTGCCAGGTGTCCATATCCACGGGCGGGTCCACGACGTCGATGGCCAGGTCCGTGGGCTGATCGGGCAGGACGCTCGCGGCGGCCGCCGGAGCCGCCGTCGCCACGACGACGGCGGGGGCGCCCCACGCGGCGCCCTTGAGCATCGCGCGGCGGGTGGGAGCGGGAAGATGCGGCCGGGAGCTGGATGACATGGGTTCCTCGATTCGGTGCGAGTCGGGTGCGGAGAGGTCCTCGTGCGGGGCGGATCAGGAGAAGCGGCCGGCCTCGAGCAGCCGGTCCATGGAGCGCATCGCCAGGGCGGTGATCGTGACGAACGGGTTGACGCCGATCTTTCCGGGGATCAGGGAGCCGTCCATCACGAACAGCCCCGGGGCGCCGCGGACCTCGCCCTGCTCGTCGGTGGCCTGGCCGAGCACCGCCCCGCCGAGCGGGTGGTAGGTGAAGTAGTCCGTGAACTGCTTGCCGCCCTCGAACAGATCCCCGCGGTACCGGGTGCCCGGATTCGCGGCGTTGATGCGGTCGAAGACCGCGCGCACCGCGGCCACGGAGGGCTGGGACATCTGCTGGGTCCAGCCGAGGCTCAGCCCGCGGGCGGGGTCCCACCCGAAGCGCGCCAGATTCGGGTTGTTGGTGATCGCCAGGTACACGTTCGAGTGGGTCTCCAGACCAGCCGGGAACGGCGCGATCTCCGCGAACACGGAGTTCTGGGAGCCGTCCCAGGCCCGGATGCCCAGGGCGGGGATGGTGGACTGCAGGGAGCCGGTGCGGGTGCCGAAGCCCAGCCAGCGGGCCAGCATGGTGTTGCCGTTGGGACCCCACCCGGCGCCGATGCCGTCGTTGCCGCGCAGACCGGCGACGCCGCCGTCGTGCTGTGCCTTCATCAGCAGCCGCGCGGTGCCCACGGAGCCGGCGGCGAGGATGGCGCGGTCGTACACGCGGGTGCTGCGGGACAGGACGTTCCCGCTGAAGTCGATGGTCTTCAGCTCCAGCCGGTAGGCGCCGTCCTCCTGGCGGGTGATGCCGGTGACCTCCGTCAGCGAGGTGAGGTTGACCAGCCCGGTGTCCAGGGCCTTCTTGAGCAGGGTCCGGGTCAGGGACTTCTTGCCGTGGTTGTTCCCGTAGATCACCTCCTGGGCCAGGGCCGAGCGCTCGGCGCGCCGGTGGCCCTCGCGGCGCATGTGGTCCCAGTCGTAGACGTTGGGCACCGGCACGGTGCGGTACCCGGCCTTGGCCGCGTGGGAGGCGGCCACGCGGGCGAACTGGTAGTACGCGGCGGTGCCCACCAGGTCGGTCGCCGGGGCCTGCACGCCCAGGGCCCGGTTGGCCTCGGGGAAGTAGCGGGAGTACATCTGTGCGGCGTCGACCTGCGGCAGCACCTGCTCGAAGAACGCCCGATCCGGGGTCACGGCCATGCCGCCGTTGACGAGGGAGCCGCCGCCGACGCCGCGCCCTACGTACACCTTCATCTGCTCGAAGCGCTCGATGCCGAGCACCCCGGCGCCGGCGGCGACGTCGCGGTTGATCAGGTCGAAGCCGCCGAGGGTGCTGAAGGGCATGTCCGTGCGGGTCTCGAACCACACCGAGCGGGAGGTGGGCTTGGTCATCGAGGTGAAGGTGCGCCCGCCGTCCTTGGGGAAGGAGTCCCAGTCCACGCCCATCTCGATGAGGTCCACCGGGATGCCGCGGCGGGTCAGCCGGTCCGCGGCCACGGCCCCGCCGTATCCGGAGCCGATGACGGCCACCCGCCGGCCGGCGCGCTGTTCGGCGGCCCGGGCGGCGTCGGTGCGCTCCGCGGCGGAGGCGGGGGAGGTGAGGGCCACGGCACCGGTGGCGAGGGTGCCGCCGGTCAGGGCTGCGCGCAGGACGGCGCGGCGATCGTGCAGGGGCATGGGAGATCTCTGTCCTGGGAGTGCGAGTGATGCCGAGGCGCCGCGACGTGTGCGGCGCATCGCGGATCATCGTAGGGTCAGGGCGCGGTCCGGGTCCGCTCCCTGCACGGAACGGGTGACAGGATCCCCGCGCGGCGGCGTCGGCCGGTCGCTGAGGGGAGGGGTTTGTGTTCAGATGCGCCGTTCGTGCTGAGGTGCTGCACGGCGGGGCGCATCTCAACACGAACGGCGCATCTCAGAACGGAACCCGCATCTCACCGGCGGGGGCAGGGCGAGAGGAAGCGGGGAGACGGCTCAGGAGGACGGCGGGGAGTCCGGGTTCTCTCCGTCCGCGCGGGAACCGCTCTCGGGGGAGCTCTGTGAGCCGGAGGAACCCGGGGTGGGGCCCGACGCCGCGCCTGCATCCGACGCGGCCCCGGCCGCACCGGCGGAACCCGCCCCGGCCGGGCCCTGCGGGGGCACGGGGCTGCGGCGCACGCCGGGGGCCACCCACAGGGTGTCCAGCAGATCCGGGACGGGGGTGTCGCGCCGCTCCACCGGGACCCACCGGTGGGTGGCGTTGATGCCCCAGTGCTGGTTCTCCGGGGCGGGGTGGTAGGCGTCCGTGAAGCGCCCGGCCTGCAGCGGATCCGCCCAGGAGGCGGCCGGCTCGGCGGCGGGGACCATGCTCAGCGGCTCGCGCGGCGGGTTCTGCTTGGGCCGCCAGATCAGGCGCCCGGGGCGGGAGCGGTCCCGCAGGGCGTGGGCCCGCCAGGTGTTGGCCGGGTGGGTCATCCCCAGGTTCGCCAGCCACGTGAACAGGCCGCGCTCGTACACGGCGCGGTCCGCGAACTCGTCGAAGTTCACGTCCGCGTTGAGGTACTTGCCGGCGGCGAGCACCTTGATCTGCCCACGCGCACCCTGCGGGCAGAAGCGGTACCCGAAGTTGTCCGCGGTGTACTCCTGGGCGCGGGAGAGGATGTTGCCCAGCACCGGGATCTGGTTGAACAGGGACAGACCCAGGAGTCGGAAGTAGGAGACGTGGCCGGCGGCGATGTGCCCGACCTCGTGCCCGATGATGAACCGCAGCGCCTCCGGGTCCCGCGCCGCCCCGCCGATCTCGAACAGGTCCGAGTACACGGCGATGAAGCGGCGGTGCCCGTGCCCGGCGGCGAAGGCGTTGATCTGGCCGTTGCCCAGCATCACGTAGGCGTCCGGCACGCGGCGCAGACCCGCGGCTTCGGCGGCCTCCACGACCATCCGGTAGGCCTCCGGGAACTGGGTGGGGGTGATCCGCACCCCGCTCAGCCGGATCTGGGCGTACATCAGGGCGCGGGCGAGGAAGAACACGATCGGGGCGACGATCGCCAGCGCGATGATCTGCGCGGACAGGGACTGGGCGAAGCCGATCAGCTCGTACAGCGGCTCCCCGGGCTGCCCGCGGCGCATGATCCCGGCGATCTGCCGGTCGAAGACCAGGTTCACCAGCATCACGTACCAGGCGAACAGCCACTCCACCACGGTGATCACCACGCCGACGACGACCCACGGGATCTCCGCGGCGTGCCGGATCCTGCCCAGCAGCGGGCCGGCGAGCAGGGACTGGAAGCCGAACAGCTTCGGCGCCGGGAACGGGCTGGCCGGGTTCTGGCGGGCGTCCTCCGGGACCCAGCCGCCGGAGAGGTCATCCGGCAGGGGCTGGGGAGGGAAGGCGGCGGCCGCGGGCGTGGTGCCCGGCGCGCCGTAGGTCCGCCGCACGATCCCCGGGGGCGGGAAGCCCGGCCCGGTCCCGCCCGGACCCTCGGGGCCTCCCGGTCCGCCGGGCCCGCCCGACGTCGGTCCGCCCGGGGCGCCTGCCCCGGGCCCGCCCGACGTCGGACCACCGGGTCCCCCGGGACCCCCCGGCCCGGAGCCCGCCCCGGATCCCTCCGGTCCTCGCGCTGCGCCGTCGGGCTGATCGGTCATGGCTGCCCCTTCCCCGCGATGGTGCGCCGCACAGGCGGCGGTGATCTCCGACTACTGTAGTCGGGTGCTACCGGCGGGCGCCCCGCTGACGCCGGGCGACCACCAGGCCGGCCGTCGCCTCGGCGATCGCCCGCTCCTCGTCCGTGGGCACCACGAGCACCGTGATCGCCGAATCCTCCCCGGAGATCACCCGGGTCTCGGAGGAGCGGCGGGCGTTGGCGTGCTCGTCCAGCGTGATGCCCAGGGCGCCCAGGCGCTGCAGCACCAGCTCGCGGAAGTACGCGGAGTTCTCCCCGATCCCGGCGGTGAACACGAGGGTCTTCGCCCCGCCCACGGCCACGTGGTATCCGCCGATGTACAGGGCCAGGCGGTAGGCGGCCATGTCCAGGGCCAGCTGCGCGGACTCGTCGCCGTTGACCGCGCGGATGGACAGCTCCCGCATGTCGTTCGTCCCGCCGATGGCCTTCAGTCCGGACTCGCTGTTCAGCGTCCGGGCCATCTCCTCCGGGTCCATGCCCTGGCGCTGCATCACGGAGGTCAGCACGGAGGGGTCGACGTCGCCGGAGCGGGTGCCCATGACCAGCCCGGCCAGCGGGGTGTACCCCATCGAGGTGTCGATGGACTCCCCGCCGCGGATCGCGGTCACCGAGGCGCCGTTGCCCAGGTGGGCGATGATCCCGTCGAAGTCGCCCCGCTCCACCCCCAGGTGCTCGCAGGCCTTCTGGGTGACGTAGTCGTGGCTGGTGCCGTGGAAGCCGTACTTGCGGATCCCGTGCATCCGGTAGAACTCATCCGGCAGGGCGTAGCGCCAGGCGTACTCCGGCATGGAGCGGTGGAAGGCGGTGTCGAACACGACCACCTGCGGCAGGTGCGGCCACTTGCGCTGGATCGCGCGGATGCCCATCGCGTGGGCCGGGTTGTGCAGCGGGGCCAGCGGGGCCAGGCGCTCGATCGCGCGCACGATCTCGTTGTTGACGATCACCGGGGCGGAGAACCGCTCCCCGCCGTGCACCACCCGGTGCCCGACGGCGTCGATCTCCCGGCCGTCCAGCGCGGCGTCGATCTCCTCGCTCATCCGCTCCAGGGCCTCGGTGTGGTCCTTGGCCCCGCCGGGCTCCCCGATGTTCTCGATCAGCCCCTTGGCCAGCACCTGATCCCCCTCCACCCCGAGGGTGGCCCGCTCCAGGGTGATCCGCTCGTTGATCGCGGGCATCGAGGAGGTGTACGGGTCCGTGTTCTCCTCGGAGGTGCTCACCTCCCGCACCTGGTACTTGATCGAAGAGGATCCGGAGTTGATGACCAGGACGAGCAAGGGGGCTCCTTCGCCGGGGACGTGCGGGAAATGTGACCCCCCGATCATCTCATCCGCGACGGGGCTTAGCCTGGAGGAGCGCGCCGTCGGAACGCGCGACGCCGCATCAGCGACGCCCCGCATCGAGGAGAGGAACACCCGTGAGCACCCTGGCAGAGCTGGCCCGCACCTACTACGACACCGTGGACACCGTCCCGGCCGACGTGCCGCCGCTGTTCGCCTCCGATGCCGTGTACAAGCGCCCCGGCTACCCGGCCTTCGAGGGCGCGGAGGCGCTGGTGGCCTTCTACACCGGGGAGCGGGTGATCGCCTCCGGGAAGCACGGCATCACCCACCTCATCCCCGATGAGGCTTCCCGCACCGTGTTCGTGGAGGGGGTGTTCACCGGGCGGCTGAAGGACGGCACCGAGGTGCGCGCGCCCTTCGCGGACGTCCTGGAGTTCGACGACGCCGGGCTGATCCGGCGCCGCCAGACCTACTTCGACGACACCCAGGTCTGAGGCGCGGTCTCGCCCCCTCGGAGCCGCCCCGCCCCAGCCCCCCCTGAATCGTCCGGGGGCGGGGCGGGCCCGCCGGTCCGAGGCTCAGTCCTGCTGCGCCTGGATCGCGGTGATCGCCACGGTGTTGACGATGTCGTCCACGGTGCAGCCGCGGGAGAGGTCGTTGACCGGCTTGCGCAGCCCCTGCAGCACCGGGCCCACCGCGACCGCGCCGGAGGACTGCTGGACGGCCTTGTAGGTGTTGTTGCCGGTGTTCAGGTCCGGGAACACGAAGACCGTCGCCTGCCCGGCCACCGCGGAGTCCGGGAGCTTGGAGGCGGCGATCGAGGCGTTCGTGGCGGCGTCGTACTGGATGGGACCCTCCACCGGGAAGTCCGGATCCGCGGAGCGCACCAGCTCGGTGGCCTCGCGCACCGTGTCCACGTCCTGCCCGGACCCGGAGCCGCCGGTGGAGTAGGAGAGCATCGCGACCCGGGGCTCGACGCCGAACTGCCGGGCGGTGGCCGCGGAGGCCCGGGCGATGTCCGCCAGCTGCGCCGCATCCGGGTTGGGGTTCACCGCGCAGTCCCCGTAGACCAGGGCGCGGTCCTCCAGGAGCATGAAGAACACGGAGGAGACGATCTTCACGCCCTCCTTGGTCTTCACGAACTCCAGGGCGGGGCGGATGGTGTTGGCGGTGGTGTGCGCGGCCCCGGAGACCATGCCGTCGGCGTCGCCGAGCTGGACCATCATGGTGCCGAAGTAGCTGCCGTCCAGCATCCGCTCCATCGCCTGCTCCTGGGTGACGCCCTTGTGGGCGCGCAGCCGCGCGTACTCCTGCGCGTAGGCCTCCCGCAGGGCGGAGGTGGACGGGTCGATCAGGCGCACCGCGCCGCGGGCCGGCTCCTCGTCGTCGCTGAGCTCCAGGGCCAGGCCCTCGTTCTGGGCCAGCTCCCGGATCTTCGCGGCCTCGCCCAGGATGATCAGATCGCAGAAGTCCCGGCGCACGATGATCTCCGCGGCGCGCAGCACCCGCACGTCCTCGCCCTCCGGCAGGACGATCCGACGCCGCTGGGCCCGGGCGGTCTCGATGAGGTTGTGCAGGAACCGCAGCGGGGTCATCGTCGCGGGGCGGGGCAGCTCCAGCCGGTGCAGCAGCTCCTGCTCGTCCACCGCGTTGGCCCATTCGCCCAGGGCCGCGGCGATCTTGCGCTGCTCCCCGGCGCGCAGGTCCCCCTGCACCCGGCCCACGGCCTGCGCGGCGGAGTAGGTGTCCTGGCCGGTGCGCAGCACGGGGAACGGGGCGGCGTCGATCAGCGCCTGGGTGGCCGTGCCGGTCAGGTGGTCCCCGGACAGCAGCACGCCGGCGGGGGCCGGGAAGCTCGGGGACAGGGCGGAGGCCAGGGTGGCCATGACGACGTCGGCCCGGTCCGCGGGGGTGATGATGAAGTCCCCGTCGCCCATCTGCTCCAGGAAGTTCCCGACCGTCATCGCCGCGACCTTCACCGCCTGGATGTCCCGGTCAGCGCCCGCGCGCAGATCCGTCTCGTCCAGGGCGAGCTGGCGGATCACGTCCGCGACGGTGGGCTGGGAGATCGCCGGGTTCTCCGGGATCACGTACACCTGCCCGCCGCGGCGTCCGGCCGGGGTGCGCTCGGCGACCTCGGCCACCCGCTCCGGGTCCACCCGGTTCACGACCACGCCGAGCAGGTCCGTCTTGGCTGAGCGCAGCTCCGAGCGGGTCACCTCCACGGAGTTGACGATGTCCTCCACGGATTCGGCCTGCGCCCCGCTGATCACCGCGAGCACGGAGCAGCCCATGGTCTTGGCCAGGCGGGCGTTGAGGTCGAACTCCGCGGTGACGGCGTTGTGCGCGAGCAGGTCCGTGCCGTCCACGATGACGACGTCGTAGTCCGGGGCCATCTCCGAGTAGATCGCCAGGCACGCGCTGGCCAGCTCATCCTGGGTGCCGGAGGCCAGGTACTCGCGGCACTGGGCCAGGGAGACCCCGCCGCGCGCGGCCGCGTCGTCCAGGTCGAAGGTCTCCTTCATCAGCCGGATCCGGGGGTCCTGGGCGGGGGTGTCCCCGAGGTGCACGGGCCGGAAGTAGCCGACGCGGTCCGCGCGGCGGATCAGGGAGTCGGCCAGGCCCAGGGCGATCAGGGTCTTGCCGGCTCGCGGGGTCATGGCGTCCAGGAAGATACCGGTGGTCATCGTCGTTCCTCGCGGTCTGTGGCGGATGGTGCGTCCACCCCCAGTTTAGGTGGGGGTCGGCGCGGGCGGCCGAGCGCCGCGGCACGGGTCGCGGGCTTCCTCACCCCCAGGTCTGGCGTTCGATGCCGCCCAGCAGCAGGCCCAGGCCCGCGAGGTACTCGACGCGGTCGTCGTGGCGGCGGAACTCCCCGAGCACGGAGTGCACGAAGGGGAACTCGGCGGTGCTGGCGTGGTCCCAGCGCTCCAGCTGCTCGCGGAACATCTGCTCGGCGTCGGCGGCCTCCGCCTGGTCCTGACGCTGCGAGACCTCCGCGCCCATCCCCGAGGCGTAGTTGGTGATGGCCAGGGAGGCGTGGAACTGCTGGGTGGTGCTCAGCTCCATGCGCCGCAGGATCTGCCCGGTGCGCTCCCAGGTGCGCAGCGCCTGCTCCTCGTCCGGCCCGGCGTGGATCAGCTGGGCGGCCAGCCACCGGTGCTCGAGCATCTGGGCGAACAGGCACAGGGACAGCCGCCGCAGATCCGCCAGTGCCGCGGCCGTGGCCGGGCTGGTGCGCGGATCCGGGGCGGGGGCGGGGAACTCCTCGAAGGGGGCGGGGGCGAGCCGACCCGCGGCGGCCAGGCGCTCGTCCTCGGCCAGGGCGCGGCCCAGCACCTCGTCGGCGACCATCGCCATCAGCCGGTCCTTGCCGGAGGCGTACCAGTAGAGGCTGGCCACCCCGCTGTCCAGCTCCGCGGCCAGGCCCCGCAGGGTCAGCTTCTCCGCGCCCTCCCGGTCCAGGAAGGCGATCGCCGCGTCCACGATGGCCTCCACGGACAGGGTGGTGCGGCGTCGGGAGGTGCGTCGGGCGGCGCGGGAGTCGGGGGTCATGGCCTCGAGGCTACGCAGGGGCTTGCGCAGGATCAAACATCGTTCTAGGCCCGAACAGGGTTCGATTGATCGAACGGCGTTCTATTCTCGAGCGTCGTTCGATCCCCACGGAAAGGCTCCCATCATGACCATCGAGACCCGCGAGACCCCAGCGGTCTCCGCCGACGCCGCCCGATCCCTGGGGGCGGCCTGGCCCGCCCTGCTGGGGCTGTGCCTGGCCATGCTCGTGGAGATGGTGGCTCTTCACAGATGACGGTGTAGTTCGGTTCTGAATCCTCCGGTGTCGAGTAGGGCGCGGATGACGTAGTGAGCGAGATTGCGGAAGCCAAGCGCGGTGCCACGGAGGTGCTCGAGTCGGCCATTGATCGCTTCGGTGGGGCCGTTGCTGGTGCCGGGGTGGTCGAAGTAGGCCAGCACGTCGAGGGCCCGTCGTTTCAGGGTTCGACCGAGGGTGATCAGCTCGGTGAGCTGCGTGGGCACTCCGTGGGTGAGGTCGTCGATCACGGCTTGTAGAGCCTTCTTCCCACTCGCGCGGTCGGCGTGGCGGTAGGCGGCGACGATGCGCTGGTAGATGCCCCAGGTCGCTTCGACCTCGACGTGCTCGTCGCTGGCGAACACGGCTTTCAAGCGGGTGATCTGCTTGTCGGTGAGCAGGTCAGCGCCGGTATGCAACACGCGCCGGATCCCGTAGAGCGGATCCCCAGATCGGCCCCGATGGTCGAGCGTGGCTTGTTGGACGCGCTGGCGGCACTGATCGATCTTCTCGCCGGCCAGGGCGACGACGTGGAAGGGGTCCATCACCGCGGTCGCCTCGGGCAGGTCTTCGGCGGTCGCGGTCTTGAAGCCGGAGAACCCGTCCATCGCGACGACCTCGACCCCGTCCCGGAACTGGGCGGTCTGGCCCTCGAGCCAGGTCTTGAACACTCTCTTCGAACGCCCCGGGACCATGTCCAGGAGCCTGGAGGAGCCGCTGCCGTCGCGGATCGGAGTCAGGTCGATGATGACGGTGACGTACTTGCTGCCCCGACGGGTGTGGGACCACACGTGCTCGTCCACTCCGACGACGCGCACCCCGTCGAGGCGGGTGGGATCGTTGATCAGCAGCTGCTGGCCGGTGGCCAGGATCGCATCGTTGGCGGTGTTCCAGGCGACTGCGAGCCCGGCGGCGATCCGGGCGACGGACAAGCGATCGATGACCACGCCCTTGAGCGCCCACAGCGCGGCGTGCCGGGAGAGGACAGCGCGGGGCTCGGCCGCGGTCGAGGTGTCCTGACGCCACACGCTGCGGCAGTCCGGGCATCGGTAACGACGCACTCTGACCTGCAGCGTCGTGGGACGCCAACCCACCGGGACGTGGGCGAGACGCCGGACCACCGTGCCCCGGGAGACGCCTTGCTGGCCGCAACCGTGGCACCAGTTGTCCGGTTCAAGCACGCGACACTCCAACACCGATCGATGCGGCTCGATCAGCTGCCCCGTCACGGTCAGGCCCAGCCGGTCAACCTGGCTGAACGTATCGAGATCGGGCGCGGCGAAGGTAGCGTTGAGCACGTCGAGGTCTTCCAGATGGCGAGCGTAGGAACTTCCATCATCGGGAGACCTCGACGTCTATCCCGGCACCGCCGCGCCGCCAGCTCCTACACCCTCATCTGTGAAGAGCCGAGATGGTGGACAACTCCATCCTCAACGTCGCCCTGCCCACCATCGGTCGGGATCTGCACGCCAGCCCCACGGACCTGCAGTGGATCGTCGGGGCCTACTCGCTGACCTTCGGCGGGCTGCTGATGGTCGGCGGCACCATCGGGGACAAGCTCGGGCGCCGTCGCACCCTGCTCACCGGCCTCGCCCTGTTCGGCCTGGCCGGGCTGGCGGTACTGCTGGTGCAGACCCCGGGGCAGCTGATCGCGGTGCGCGCCCTGTCCGGGGCCTTCGCCGCGCTCATGGCGCCGATCACCATGTCCCTGATCTTCCGCCTGTTCGACGACGATCTCCTGCGCGGCAAGGCCATCGGCCTGATCATGATGGTCTCCATGATCGGCTTCGCCGTGGGCCCCACCCTGGCCGGTCTGGCCGTGGAGCACCTGCCCTGGCAGGCCCTGCTGGTCCTCAACGCCCCGGCCGCCCTGCTCGCCTGGATCGGCGTGCGCTTCGGGGTCTCCGCCGACCGCGCCGAGGACCTGCGCCGCGGCGGGGTGGACGTCCCCGCCGGCCTGCTCTCCGTCGGAGCGTTGGGACTGACCCTCTACACCTTCACCGCCGGCACCGAATGGGGCTGGTCCGATGCCCGCACGCTG
>OMJG01000591.1_pt1 | contig 25893 bp, 31 predicted proteins | sample 1646431 | NCBI WGS metagenome assembly OMJG01 (sample SAMN03771674, study PRJEB25209) | food metagenome | isolation source: Cotija cheese | place: Mexico:Jalisco,Michoacan | collected 2011-12-12
AAGTCCAAGTGAAGTTTTCTTCGGCAAAAAGTTGCGCTTGATTTGACAATTCGTCACGTTGAAAAACCCGTGGTGTATAACAAATATATGCTCTAATTGAATCAAGTACTACGGATTTTTTGCTCATCTGCCGACCTCCAATATTTAAACATGTGCTTGCTTTTGAGAACGTATGTTCGTATAATTAAGGATAACACATTCGATGTCGAAAATATATCCTTACTCTGGAGGTCACTATGAAGACTGCACTATTTCTAATGCTGGACCAATACGCGGATTGGGAAGGTTCTTACCTGGCTGGCCAAGTAAACCAAAATCCTGACTGGCAAGTTAAAACGGCTTCAACAACATCATTGGTTACATCAATTGGTGGCTTCACCACTAAAGTTGACTATCAACTGGATGATTTACCTACGATTGACTTATTAATCCTAATTGGTGGTAACTCTTGGAATATTAACAATTCAGCATTGTATTTATTAGTTCAGCAACACCTCAATACTTCAAAACCAATTGGTGCAATCTGTGGTGCGGTGGATTACTTGGCCCAAAACGGTTTTTTAACTGGTTATCAGCATACCGGCAATTCACAGGCACTATGGCAGACTTATTCTAATTATCAAAATTCAAATGACTTTCATAATCAGCAAGTCATTAGCGATAAAAATTTAGTCACGGCTAATGGCACGGCTGCACTAGCATTTACTGCCGCTGTTTTACAGCTAATTCATTTTCAATCTAATGAAGAACTAACCCGAACTATCGATCTGTACCGCTTAGGATTTTACCAATACTGTCAAAAATATGGTAATCCGTTTGGCTAGATTTCTTAGAACTTGCCTTGTCATCGAGCCAAACTACTTGCTGATACATGACTACTGGTTACGTCACTACTAACTTGACTTGCTGACGATAAAGCACTCGTCGAACTTCCCTTGATACTACTACTTTCTATCCGTTGCTTTTGTCTCTGACTTTCAGCATTATCTGAGCTACTACTGGGCCTTTTACTGCTTATTGCGACAGTCGGCCATGTTGTCTCTGTATCAGTGTTAGTTCCCTCAGCATCCATTTCTTCAAGTTCACTACGCTTTTTAGATGAACTTTGGAACTTACTTCTTCGATGTGACTTTCCGACCTGGGCTTTGCCACCTGTTCGGAGTGGTTAATTTTGCTTTCTCTTTCTTGTGCATCTGACTGTGAACTGTCACTCTTCCTGTTTTCAGAGTTCTGATCAGTTGCTTCCTTCACGGAGCGCCGTCTTTCTTGTTTGCTTTCCACATTCATTGGCGTTGATGTTGTATCTTCACTAACCACATTTGACTGCTGAACATTCAGGAATAGAATGATCGCAATTATGATGATTCCACTTAGAAAGACACCAACTATGCCCCCAACTAGCTTTTCTCGATGGCGTCGCTTAACTCTCAACACCTGTTCCTGCTGTCTTATCTTTGTGATTCTGAGATAATCTTCACGTCATTTAAAGTCATCACGACGATCAACATAAAATTGATAACGATGTGACGAACGCGTCTTGTTACTAAGATAGGTTTTTCTTTTCTTTTTATCTAGGCCCCACTAAATCCCACAGTTTTTTGGATATATAAATAACGTTAAAATTATTACAGCCTCAATTATAATATTCGCTTGTCGATAATGACAGTTGTTACTTTGTTGAGATAAACCAACAACAACGCTGATATTAGTCGTAAACTTTAGCATATTACTAAATAATGCCAAATAAATAGCAGGTAATTCGACAGCTATTTATCAACCATCAGAATTATCTGCTATTTTATGCGCTACCGATTACTTTCACTGGACAATCTTTATTGCTCCAGCTTCATATCATCACACATATCTGTTTTTTCATAAGATTAAGCTAGTCTGTTAATTTCAATTTATCTTCTAAGACTGGGCCTGTTGCTTCAAATGTGCGATTTCCTTAAGTCTCGCACTCATTAATACGAAGACCACGATCCAGGCTAAGACAATCAACAAGATCAACTTAAGATAATCACTACCCAATATCGTAATATCCCAGTCCCACGCAGCGTGCATTAATACCGCCAAAACGAAAAATACTAGAAACCGAGTATCTAACAGTTGATTAAACTTAAACGGCTGGTCGCGTTTCACAATCATAATTGCACCGCCGGAGATGGCTGCCCATACCAGATGACCGCCAATGGTCGACCAACCACGCAGGATGGCCACTGCAACAAGTTGATTACCGGCACCATAAATGTAGCCTGCCGTTTCAAACGCAGCAAAACCGGCACCAACGGCCGCACCAATCAGAATACCATCTAATACGTGGCGCACATCTAATTGGCTGATAAAATAAGATACAATTAAAACTTTCCCCAGCTCTTCAACTAATCCAATTGATAAGGAATCTTTGAGCGTCAAGACCCCAAAGATCTGACTAGTCGAGCTAAAAGTAACAAATTGGTATAAAAACAATGTAACAACCATTGAAAAAATTCCGCCTATAAAGAACACCTTAACCACTTCAAATAGGCTAATATCCTTAAAAGCATTGGCCTCAAAGAAAAAAACCAGGCCTGAAAACGGGACTGCGAACGCCCCCACCAGGATCAATCCAGGAATCGCATTGCTGTTATCAAAACCATCGACCATGTATAGCAACACCACGAAAGCAAGCAAAAAACCTAATAGAATCCGCGAAAACAGCCATGGCTTTGCCCATTCGTCCGAAACATCCGCCAAAGCCGGTGTCGTCGTCTTAGTCCCTGCAATAAAAATAGAATTTGCTTCATCTTTAGTGTGGTGTTTGAACACTTCCGAGAATAAATCTGCAATGTTAACCTTAACAGCACCTTCTTCGCCGGTATAATGATTTAATTTGGCTGTTGCACTGTCGTAAATTCCCTTAAATTGATTGTTGCCGTCTGGCATCGCTTCTGATTGCGTTTGTGCTTGACCAGTACCAGTGGCACTCAAAGCCTGACCACAACTCGGACAAAATTTAGCTGTCTCCCGCACCGGACTTCCACAATGTGGACAATATTTCATAACTTTCCCCTCACTACTCCAATATATTCTGATACAGCATCAAGCCCAACCGATTCATGGCATCGACTTGATCGGTTTCCTCACCATTCTCCGAAAGAACAACGGCAACAAAAGCCCCCCGCTGATTTTTAACAATTTCCGCGTCATTTTGAACGCCGTAATCAGCGTATTCACCGGTCTTATTATACACCGTTGCTGCATCAGGTAAGCGCTTTGGCAACTTAGTTCGGTTCTGATTGTTAGCCAAAATAGTTAACATGGCGCTATCCGCTTGTTGTGAGACTAACTGATGATTATAAATCTTCTTGAGGGTTATCCCCATATCACACGCAGACGTCGTATTATCACGACCAGCATCCAATGCTTTGATATCCATCATTTTCCGGCGCAGCTTCGTATCAGTTGCACCCATACTTTTGATTTTATTATTAATTAATTGAAAACCGCCTAATTTTTCAATCATTATATTAGCGGCCGTATTATCACTGTCGTCAATCATATGTTCAATAATTTCTTGATAACTCAACTTAGTTCCAGCGTCCATATTTTGAATCACACCCGTCCCACCTACTTTTTCGCTATCGGTGATCGTGTGGATATCATCCAAGTTAAAGACTCCTTCCTTGGCCATTGCATAGGCGGTGACCATGATAAAAATTTTGATACTACTTGCCGAGCGTTGTGACTCATTGTTAACGAGCACCGTTGCGTGACTATCGACTGGTGAGACGTATACCGAGTTAGTTCCACTAATGACGCCAACCGTCGCACTAATGTCCGCTTTAATTTGCGTCGTATCAAAACTCACCGCTACCGGCTTAGACGCTGACTTAGCCTTCTTCTTAGCCGTACTGCTTGAACGCCGCGCCGCCGACTTATGGGTTGCCGGTGACTTAGTCGTCGCGCTTGATGATGTCGGCTGTAAATACAAGAAGTAGGCCGCACCGCTTATCGCCGCAATCAGAATCAACACCGCCACGAGCCAGGGCCACTTGAATTTTTTAGGTGAGCGCACGGCTGCTTGATTCGCACGTGTATCTGGATTTTCCGCCGCACGCACCTGTGCTGGTGATTCATCGACCAATGGCGGTTCTTGATCCAACTGATGATTGGCAGTATCGGAATTTACTGAGGGCTGCGTTGGTGATGGCAGCTTGGTTGCCGCTATTTCCTGGCCAACGGTTGACTGATCATGACGCCCAGACTTTGGCGCCTGGTCGCTATCAATTGACGAATCAGCATTCTGAACCGGATTTGTCGCCGTCGAAGTTTTCCCTGCCTGTGCCACTGGCTGATCTGGTGTCGTTAACGCCGGTTTCGGGGTGGAAACTGAAGTCGAATGTGCCGACTGGTTCTGATGCGGTAATGATGACTGCTGGTTTTGCTTACTAGACTGTGTTGGCGTCGACGGTTGTTCTGACCTAATCGATGGTGCTGATTGACGTTGCTGAATCGGTTGGCTTTCTGATTCAGCTGGCTGGTCGTGTCCGGCTGGCTGTACCTGCTCCAGTGGCTTTTTCACCGCAATTTCAGGACTGGCCGCCACTGTACTAAAGTCATAGCCACAATTCTCGCAGAAACGATTATGACGAGGATTTAAATACTGACACCGCGGGCATCGGTTAGGATTGGCTAATAACTTCGTGCCACAGTTTTCGCAGAAATTAACATCACTCGCATTTTCATGATGACAATTCGGACAAATTTTCATACTAGCTGACCTCACTAATTAAAAGCATGGCCACAGTTCGGGCAGAATTTTGCATCCGCTGAAGTGACTTGTTGACAATCTGGACAGGTCACTTCCTGTGGCTTGGGATTTAAGTCAGTCCCACAATTAGGACAGAACTTCGTATTCAAGCCCACTTGTTCATGACAATTGGGACATTCTTTTCCTAACTTCGTCCCACAAGAAACACAGAACTTCGCATCCTTAGCATTGACGGCCTTACAATTGGGACACAGGATCTCGCCATCATGAACACTCTGACTAGCCGCCATGGAAACCGTCACTGACTTCCCCCCGCTAATAATAAATTGCTCGATATAGACAAATAATTCTTCTGGTAATTTTTTCTGATTCCACGCGCCAATCGCTGCCGTTACAGCTAGTGGTGCAAACGCCACCATTCCAATGGTAGCTGCGCCGGCCTTATCGACCCATTTGCCTGAGCCAACATTGACCATAACCTGGTCTTCGCCCGCACTAAAAATTTGAACTTGAATTGCCGCATCCATTCCCACGACTTTTTTCCAACTATCTTCTTGCTTGGCCTGCACTAAGTAACCCTCGTTGGTCCGTACCCCTTCCGCATGTAATTGTTTCTTTTCCCGTAACCAGTTTTGAACAGCCTGACCAATCTTTTCAACGTCCAAACCATTGCTCAATTTAAAAATTTTTGAATCTGCCATAATGAAATCACTCCAGTTTATTATTTTCTTTTGCTTCTCTTACAACCATTTGGACCCACTTTTGTGAGTAGCCATATTTACGAGCTAGATCGTGTTGATTATGACCATTAAATTCTTGTAGGACGCACTCGGCGGCTAATTTACGATCATAGAGATGAATTGGAAAATTAAGTTGTGTCCCCTTATAATGTTGATAAATATTCAACATCGATTCAGTACCAACCAATTCATTCAGACTACTGTAAAACTGGTGTAGCGCATCTAATTCAACGTTCTCTGTCATGATAGGCTCCCACCTCCTTAGCATAAATTGTAATCGAACGTCAATCTTTTAGTAACTGCACTTGTACCGGCTATTTTCCATGAAAAGTACACCAACAATCACCTGTCACTTATCCTTATAACCGAATATCAAGGCTAATTGTCCCACCTCACTACAATTAATTGGTAGCAGGACTATGCTTCATCTGTCTGTGATGCTTGCCGCAACATCTTTGTCACCCAGCGTTGGGAGTAACCATATTTACGCGCTAATTCGTACCCATTATGTCCGTTATATTGCTTGCGCAGCGACTGTGCGACCAGTTGGCGATCATACAAGTGAATCGGGATGGTCATTTGCATCCCCCGATAATGCGTGTGTAATTTCAACATGGCTTCCGTCCCTAACAACTCTGCAATGCCCCGGTAAAATGCGTTTAATGCGGTCATATCAATCTCAGCTTTCATCACTTAATATCCTCTCCTTAACATCATCTAAACAACTTACAATCGAAGTAGCGTGACGACGAACATGCTGGCAGACCCATCGATTTCGAGAATGAGGAACGTTAGCTCGCTAGTCTATTTCGCTAACCTGGTTTAACGCTCGAAATCACCTTGTTTCAGCAGTGCGATGCACCAGTTCAACCAGCACGATTAACTGCACCTAATCGTGCTCAATCGCCTACCTTACTTGCAGTTGTTAATGCTATAATAACGATGTAGATAGACATAATACGTCTAGTTAAATTAATCATTTCATTATCTGCTGGAGGCAACTATGAACGCTGCATATCGTCAACTTTATATTTTTCAATTACTAATTTCGGACCATCTCATTAACAAGGGCCAACTTGCTGAACACTTTGCCGTTAATCCGCGGGCAATTCAGCGTGATATTAGTCAAATCAAGGTATTTATCACTGAACAACAATTGCCCTACCAGCTCACTTATCGTCGCCAATTGGATGGCTATCAATTAACCACTGCCCAGGATCACATCTCTAAATTAGTTATCTTGGCACTAATCAAAATCTTGCTTGCTAGTCGCTCGCTAAATCAAGCTGAACTCCACGATGCGGTTACTGGCTTAATGGGCTTAGTGTCCAAGTCAGAACAGGCTGAAATCACGCCGATTGTTAAGAACGAAGTCTTCCATTACCAACCAGTCCACCATCAACAACCATTGCTAAAATTAATCTGGCAAATTAGCCAGTTTATCATTACACAGCAAACAATTGATATTGATTACCGTAACAGTCAAAATCAAACCGAGACACGAACTATTCTGCCGCAAGCCATTATTTTTTCGGAGTACTATTTTTACGTCGTCGCCTATAGTACGAAGTATCGCGCCAATCGCTTCTTTCGCTTAGATCGCATTTTCGGTTATCACACCGCCAAACAAAAAATCCACCGCAGTCGCGCAGAGCGCGTTAGCGATGGTGAATTACGTCAATATATTCATTACATGCAGCCGGGTGAAAAGGCCACGATTCGCTTTGAATTTACCGGCATCGTTGAAGCGGCATTAGATCGTTTCCCAACGGCCAAAGTCATCACGGCCCAAAGCAACCACCAGCAAGTCCTGATTGAAGCTGAAGTCTTTGATACCGGGGCAATGATGTGGTTATTAAGTCAGGGGCCGCGGGTACGGGTGGTTAGTCCAGACTCGTTTGTACGGGAGATGCGGACAACGCTGGAAAACATGTTAAATCTCTATCAATAAGGGAAAAATAAAAGAGTAGCTTTGTTCTACCCTTCTAACTTCAATTTTCACTAATTATTATGCATTATAGACTTCTCTGGCTACTTGACCGCTAGCCTTAAAGAAAACTAAACTACCGTCTTTAATGTCAGCCGCAGCATCGTTGGAACTAAAGGAGTAGCTTTCGCCACTATTGGTCGTAATCGTACCCACACCACCCGCAAGGCCACTTACTTGCCCCACTTTGGTATCACTATGGGCGGTCTCCTTCGCCATAGTATTTTTGTTAGACTGAATGGTACCTTTGTCTACCACGCGAACTGCTTTTGCCGTCTCACCATCAATACGAAAAGTAATTTGATCTCCCTCTTTGAAGTCTCCAAACGTAACCTTAGTATTAAAATAGTAATGTTGTCCTGCAGGTGTTATTACATCTGCCAGGTCCATATTGATTGCATTAATTTCTCCAATAATTTCATTATTACTTGACTCACTATTTCCAAACTTTGTTTTATCAAAATCAACCGGTTTTTCAAATTTACCAGCTTTTCCAAGCTTAGCATTCAGAATTTGTTCAGCTGCCAGTGCATTATTGATTAATGTTCCCGCATCTAAAATTTCTGTTTCGCTAAATTTCAAATAATCATCCGGCCAGGTTGCCTCTGCGCTGGAAACTCGGTGTTCCAAATCAACAGCGCTACTTTTTGTCATCTTTGCCTGATTTTTCACCTCAGTCACTAAGGCATTAGTCGTGCGGATACTGGCTTTAACTTTAGTATCATTACTAAGCATCTGAGCAGCAGCTTTTTTATTCTTTCCATTAGCCATAATCCCTGTTGTTGCTAATGTAGCAGCCCCTATCGTCCAACCTATAGGACCTAGTAATGATAAAATTGTTTCGCCACCTGCTATACTAGCACCACCCGCAGCTATAGCACCACCGCCAAGCCAAGCTAAGGCAGCATTCGTCGCCGCTGCACCAGTTAATCCAGCAATAGCTGTACCTGTGGAAGCTGTACCAATTGACATTGCTAGAGCAGTTAATGCTGTACCTCCAAAGGCAGCGACTGCAGTGCCTGCTACAACTCCACCTGCAGCTCCAGCTCCGGCCCCTTTCGCTATCTTAGCAGATTCCTTTTTGGCAGCATCCAACAGCACTTGATAACTTTGAAGATTTATTTTTAAGGTTTCCACTTTATCCTTAAAACCTGCAGGAGTATTCTTTAACTCATCTATCACTGTCTCCGTTCGTTGTAAGCTGGCCGACAAATCATCACGTTTATCCTGTAGCTTCTCCAATTGCCTATTCAACTGTTGCGAAGATGTATTATACTCCTGTACATCATTCTCTAACCGTTGCTACGCATCCTTCTTATATTCAGAATTAAATAAATCTTTACCAAACAATTCAGCCATGTGTTTCCCCCTTAACTATTAAAATAATTATTAACATCTGAACGATTTCTTAAAATCTGTTGTTGATCTACACCCATATGTTGAGCTAAATCACCACTAGCGACAAACTGGTCAGCAGTCGGCAAATCCATGTCATATGCTAATTGTTGCAAACGATTGGTTTCTGCGTATCGCTGATAAATTTGCACCAATAATTCCTGATAAAGAGTCTCGACCTTTGCAATAGCCTGTTGATAACTAGCCTCAATGGTTTTAGGACTAACTGTCAGGCCCACCATAAAGGTGTCAAACTGTTCTTTTACACTTAATAAAATTTGACTCCAGTTATCCATTGTATAGATGAGCATCGCTGTCAATCCACCTGAGATCACTGCACTCATCAAGTTACCAATCAAGTCAGATACTGGGGCTAAAACTGGAAACTTCACCATTATATCTTTGCTTAATACATCACCTAACATTACTCCCAAAGAAGCAACTAAGGCAGCCGTGATTATCTTAGTCGCTTGGTTGGTTCTTTCACGTAAAGTTATCTGAGCATCTTGGACACATAGGATTTTAGCTGCTTGAACTAAGCTAATCAGTGAATCGTTCAATAGCTTAGCAATATTGACTGCTGTCGTACTGAATGCATTTACAATTGTATTAGTTACAGCACCCATAAAACCACCGGTCAATCCTGATACAGCAGCATCCTCTATTGAACTGACTCTAACATCAATTGTCGCCAAATTATTTTTAATAGCTTGTATCAAAGAATCGAAACGCTCTTTAACAGAATTAAAGGTTTCCCATTGATTAATCACTTTCACAAGTGCTTTTATAATCGCATCCTCAACTTGGTACAATATTATTCCAATGACTGCCTTTCCTGATTGTTTCAATCCCTGGCTTGCACTGTTAACAAAAGTTCCTTTTAAAAACTTTTCACTTTGGTAATACTGATTAATTTTTTTATCTATCGCATGCTTTGCATTTAAATCGTTCTCTTTTATAGCTTGTTCGTCTGCTGCTAATCTATTTCGTGTATTCTCGGCTTTACTACGCTTTTTATTGTTGCTTAAGTTGGAATCATTCTGATCCAGACTATTCTGTTGCTTCCAAATCGCTTTTTTTCGACTTAAATCTTTTGCATACTCTGTCTTGTCTTGAGCGCCCATTGATCGATTAATACTCTTATCAGTTAAGTGCAAGTTATCTTTATTATTTGCAATTTCATCTGCAGATAGCCCAGCCAATACTCGCCCTTGATCTTCCCAAATTGTTTTGGTTGCAACAGTATGATCTAAATCAGTCTGTTGATTAGCCTTCAGAAGTTTTCCTGTGTTGACATCTGTTAATTGATGTTTCTTTTTTAATTCTGTTTGTTGCCGATTTATCTCTTTATATGCAGCACTACCACCATGTAATGTTCTGGCGACATCTTTATCATATCCAGAAGTTTCATCTTTAAGTTGTTGCGCTACACCCTCACTGGAGTAAATACCCGCACGCACATTATGAATCGTGTCCACACCACCACCAACTTTAAAATCATCTAAGAATCTAGTAATCCCAAATTGTGACACTAGATTACGCTTAACTTGTTGGTCAACATCACTGATTAACTCTTTTACATGTAAGTGTGGTTCATCTAATTCTTGAATCTCCGATAATTTGGCTAATTCTGTTTCTGCAGACATTTATTTCCCTCCAAAATAATATTTAAAATCAATTAAGTAATAGTTACACTCAACTTTTCTTGAACCAAGTATCTTACCTTGATAATCAAAAAAATATATATAAGTGTTAGATCATGCAATTAACGACAGCTCTACTTTATCAAAACATCTTAAGGATTAATAATCTATCGGCATCTTCAAAAATATCGCTGATTTTATAAAAGAAAGCGTAATTTGCAGTAAATGAAAGCGTAAACAATTATTTTTATATTATATCTCAATTACGTATAATCGGTAGATATTTTATTTAATAATAACTAAACATAACTGCATATGTAAGTGCATTAGTATAGGTCACTTTCACCTACTAATGCTCTTTTTGTATTTATTTATACACTACTTTTCAGTGTGAAATCCGAATGGCCTATCATGATGCCACCCTTATTTAGCGTTACCCATTTGACCGTCCGTCTAATAATGGTCTAACAAACACTCACCGCCAAGTCTTCGTCTCAATTTGGGTTCCGTTAGCGCTCTGAACAGAGACAATCCCTTTATTTTCAACCGTAAAGGTACCACCCATATTGCCATCTTTAAAATGCCACGTGAATTCCCAAGCATCGTCTAATTCCTTTTGACCCGTAATCTCAAGATTACCCTGGTTCTGATTATAGAAATCTAACGCACTCAATTCTTGCTTAGCTTCATCGGCATTCAAGTAATCCTTAGCACCCGGTGTACTAGCATCATCCGAAGAAGCGCCGGTGTAAGACTTAATATTCGGGTACTGTTTAGCAATAATATTACCAGTGCTCCCAACATCGCCCCCGGCCGCTTCCGATTGGTCCTCCGCTTGTAAAATAACAGTATCGGGAACCTTTTCTAATTCGCTCCAAACATATGTCCCTTGCTCAGCTTCAAAGATATTATGTCGCATCTGCTCAGCTTTTTTATGATCCGCACTACTGACCGTCTTACTTGTAGATGTGGTCGAACGCTGACTTGAACTAGTCACTGAACTACTAGAACTACTGCTCTGATTGGCCTGCTTCAATAGCTTATTAACAGCCGGCTTCAGCTTTTTAAGATACGGCTTCTTGTGCCAATTAATCGCCTGGCATTGCTTAATAATCCCCGTATCATAGCTACCGTCAGTCACTTTCAATTGATTGGCAACATCTTGTTTTAATTGACGATACTCGGCTAGGTCTACTTGGGTAGTCTGCTTCAAATCAGCCAACTTCGTATCTAGGCGCTTAGCACCATTGGCGATCTTAGTTCCCGCTGTTACGGTTGTCACTGCTCTTTGAACTTCACCATCCTTGAGCGCCGATTGTGTGTCTAAATAAGCCCGCGTCTGGTCACGGTAAGCTTGGACCTTCTTATCTTTGGGCTTTTGCGTCAGCGCATGATCAAAGTAAGTTAAGGCTTTATCAAACTTATTTTCTGTCACCGCGTTGAGCCCTTTACTAACCGAACGATCATACCCCGCCGAACTACGGCTACTTGTTGATCGTTGGTTACCACACGCTGTCAGTCCCACCATTATTAAACTAAGGACACCCACTAAACTTAATACTTTCCAAAAGGCCTTCATTTTATCCTACTCCCCTCACTAATCACTAATCACTAATCACTAATCACTAATCACTAATCATCCGATGTTAGCGTTAAATCAATCGTCTCGCCATCACCATTCGGCCAAATCCAATAATCATCTTGCGTATCCCCCGAACGAACCTTCAAATTATACTTTCCTGGAAAGAAGCCGCTACTGAGTTGCTTTTTAGAAATCTGTTGATTGTCAGCATCCTCAAGCTTGATTGTCACTGGACCACCACTTCCGGTATAATCCAGTACCCGGATAGGCGTTCTTCGTGTGGTCAAATAGTAACTCGTGAACATGCCGAGTACCTGCTTGCTTTCCACGTTAAAATGATACTTGGCATGCGTGCCAGCAACGCGCTGACCATCGACAATAATTCGACCAACTTCGCTGATTGAATCCCGTGAATGATTGTGCATATCCTTAACGATGCTTTTAGCACCAATATTACTAAATTTCAGTTCTTGGTCATCCTTAGAAAATTGTTTTAAAAACAATTTACCATCTTGATTTTGAACGGCCTTCGTAAGGTTACTTGCCAGCTGGTCCCGTGACACCACCACCTGCTTCTTGATAAAGAAAAAGCCGCCTAATATTAGCGCCAGTGCAATAATGACCACGATGATAGTATTATTGCGTGTCGCTGGGCGTGCAGTATTCACATCAGCAGCTGGCATTCTCGGTGTCGGTTCGGCTTTCTGAACGTCACTTTGCGCTGCAGTCACATGTTTCATCGCGTTTTCGCCAGTCCTGTCTTCACTCGCTGACGTACCTAGTTCCCCGTTATCACGTACAGCCTGCCCGCAATTAGGGCAATACTGTGTGTCCGGCGCCAACTCATAACCACAATTCGTACAATGCTTCATCGTTTCCTCCACTCCTAAATGACCCTTGACCCACAACCTGCTTTCGATCCATCACAACTCACCGCTTTTAATAGCAGTGTCATTGCCGCCGCTTAACGGTCAATCGATAACTAACTGATAACACTGAAAAAGGCGATGCTCACTTAATTAGCAACCACCACCTGGAATCTAACTATTCAAAGTTCTGTTGTCCGTTATTTCCCGCTTGAAACCGATTATCAACATGATAACCGTTAGCAATCAGTTGATTTTTAAACCAAGTATCAAACATCATGCCATACCAGATACCACTTACTAGGCCAAAAACACCGCCAATTAGTTGGCCGAAAATCATCATGACGATTGCATCCGCAATATAGATAGCGGCTATTGGTACAAGCGCCTTTTTCACAAATCCCCGTGTCTTATACTGCTGCGTCAACAAGACGTATAACCAGTTGAATATCCACGCCATCCAATTAAACGATCCTTTAACTTGCTTGGTCACGACTTGACCGTTAACTTCCTTGACCAGTGTCATGTCCTGCTTGACGCGATTATTAAAATCAAACCAATCTGAAAAATCCATCGTATCCACTACCTCCCAAAAGTGTCATCATGTACTACTTATCGTGCTGTTGCGTTTTAAGAACCTTTGTCACCCATCGTTGCGAGTAGCCATATTTATTAGCTAATTCATAACTATTTTGACCGTTATACTGTTGCACGACATGATTTGCGGCTAGATATCGGTCATAGAGATGAATTGGAATTGTGATTTGCATGCCCCGATACTGTTCAAAAACTTTTAGCATGCCATCGACGCCAATTAATTCGCTAATACCACGATAAAACGAATGCAATGCCTCCACGTCCACATTCTCTTTCATAGATAACCTCCCTCCGTTCTCCCTATCATTCCACCAGTTTTCAACTCACAATCCGAGATCTCTGATTACCACCAGTGCACCACAAGGCAGGCTAACCATTTAACACATTTATTTATTCAAAACCAAGATGTTATCCAATGCTCATCAACTATTTGGCTCCAAAAATCCCCTCACCAATCACGGTGACGAAACGATTCAACATACACGCAACAACATCGTCCCCAATTATAATTAATTCAGCTACATTGCCACAGTCACACTTAACAGGACAAAGTACATGTCATTCCTGCTTAAATTCGGCACTGATTAAGACTAACTTAATGACGCGTTCTAATATACGTCAAAAAAATAGCGGTATCGCTCGGTCCAACGACCTTACGACACCGCTATTATATTCTCCACCAGCTATTGTCAATGTTACGACCATTCATTCAACTTCTTCATATCGTCCTTTAGTGTGTCCCCAAGTGACGGATAGCAGAAACTCAATCGCTTCTCCCAGTTCAACAAAAGGCAATCCATAAACAAATGGCAAGAAATACCAAAAAGCTTCATTAAAGCTAACCATGTTAAATATTGTTAACAGTAACAGGGTAAAGCACCCTATTAAAAGTAGTAACACCAATACCTTTCGCTTGGCCATCGTCTTAACTGCCAAGGATATTCCGAGTAAGCTTAATAAAATACCACAAGCCATGTAACCAATCAATTGATTATCATCCAACTTAAAACACCAGTATGAACCCCCGTTGAAAAATAGAGTGCTGCTAGATAAGCTATTAAATTAATCCCTGCTATCAACTGAACTCGCCCATATATTTTCATATCAAGCCGCTCCCCCCTAAAATATCAATACCTAAACCAAACTAAAACACCATTTTATCGTTCATAATATTAAACTACCGACCTATTCCTCACTCCGGTAAAAACTGCTTGCCATGCAATTAGCGTTAATAACAACCATGTCATCACGGGAATAGCTACTGGCAACCAAAAAATCACCGATTCAAATTGAATCATGACTACCTCAAGCTATTTAATTAAAATCAATTCCTCGTCATAGCTAACAAGCCTGTTAATAACTTCTATGCCACAAAAGTTATGCACTGTGGATAATTGAATCAACCACAATTCCCCTCATTTTCACTCCTTATCCCCAGATAATTACTAACTTACCCACAAACAAGTCATGTTATTAACATTTACAAGCATCAGTCTCGTCTGATTAACGACTAGCTTTTTATAGCTTATCCACAATCAATACCAAAACAGAGCCCGTGAACTAACCCTTATATAAGCACATCATGACATATTCCTCGCAGAATTAATCGCTTTTTCCAGTTAAGCCTTAACATTAGTAAGTACTAGCAACTTGGTCAGTAATCATCCACTTACCGGCTTGCTTTTTATAATACATCCGCATTTGCAACGGCCAAGTATTAATGCCGCCACCCCAGATCTTGGCTTGGACCCGGTTTTGACCGATTAGGCTTGCTTTGTCACCGTTGATTTGAATGGCTTTGATAGCTTCTTCTTCGGAAGCAAGGTACTGCATCTCTTCATTCTGAATTTGATCGATCCATTCGAATTTAGGCTGCACGTAGCCAGTCATATGGGTCAGATGCATATCATCGGTCAAAATTTCATTTAGTTTATTGAGATCCTTATTGACCATTGCTTCATTTTCATCACGATATAATTGTACGATTGCTTCTTCATCTGTCATAACTTCCACGTCTCCTTGTTTTGATTACAAAGAAAATGATAACGAAAGTTCCAGATTAAAGCTATTTCACTTTTGCCGACCTTCGATAAGCTCAACTTATGCAAAATTCTGTTTCAACAACTCAGCAAACGTCTCAATGTAATAGCCTGAATTATCAGCTTGCCAGTAAGCATAGTAGTTTTGAATCAAATTACGATGGCCCTTGAATAATGGAATCATTTTGACGATATCTTGATCTAACTGGGTTCGCATCCGCTGATTGATGATCAAATATCCTTGATTAGAGGCAACCAACATCTGAGCTTCGTCATAATTTTGGGCACGGACAAACTCACTTTTAACGCCCAAAACATCCCGATAATAAGATTCTTCCGCGGCTTGTTGGCTACCATCAATAATCAATATACAGGGCAGGTCAACTAACGCCGCAATATCGATTTTTTCAGTATTCACTGGTAGCGCATGATTGACAGCAACCATGAATTCACTCGCTGTTAAAAATTCATTTTGGTACTCATTTGACAATGCTCGTCGTTGATCAGATAAGTTTAAATCGATTTGGCCCGTCCTTAATAACTCATAGAGGTCTTCATGGGTCCCACTGCTAATTTTGATTTTAACTTTGGGAAACTCCCGCGTAAACTCAGACACCGTTTGCAAGAACTCAGTGGTTCCAAAGCTTCTTAGATAACCTACCCGTAGTTCAGCTTCATCATTTTTTTCAATCTTAATTGTATTTTCAACGAGTTGCTCAACATCAGCTAAAATATCCTGACTGTGGGTATAAAAGTACTGACCCGCTTCCGTCACTTCAAAGCTTCGCCCCTGACGCTTGATTAGCTTTAATCCCAGACGGCTTTCTAACTCCTTCATTTGTTGCGAAATCGCGGATTGCGAAATATGACAATCCACCGCAGCCTGGGTAAAACTATGGTTTTTGACGATTGCGATAAAATACTGCATTTGTTGAAACATTGACTTCACCCTAACCTTTACGTTGCTTTTAACTTATTATGCCACAGAAAAAGGCCACCAGCTGCGCCAATGACCTTAGTATTACTATTTTGAATTTAGACCAACGCTATCGTGTGAATAATAATTGTCATCCGCAATAGCATCCTTCACAAAGTCGGCAATTGAACTGATTGAAACATCGTGACCACCAAAGGGCTCGCCCTTCTTCGTAATCTCATAATCAACGGGTCCCCCAGTGAACCAGCCTGGGCGAATCACGGTGTAGTTCAAATTAGAACCTTCAATAATATCGGCAGCTTCACGGTAAGACCGTAACATTGAATTATGACTTAAATTGCCACTGGCACCAAGCGAAGCAGGAATTTCATCATAGATACCCATGGAAGTGATAAACAATAGCCGTGTAACGTGGTTTCGAGCCATCGCGGCAACAATGGTTTTAGCAAACCGCCCCAAAGCGCCACTTAAGGCAACAAAAACAACGTCTTGTCCTGCAATCGCCTTGTCTAGATCGCTATCCTTAGTCACATCGCCAGCGATAACCGTTTCGCGCTCACTAGTCTTTAATTGACTAGCGCTTCTAGCAAACAGCGTTAACTGATCATTGGTTTCATTCAAGAGGGTTTGGCGAACGGCATCACCAATAGTTCCTGTGGCACCAATAATTAAAACTTTTTTCATGATTTTCTCCTATCTATCACTGACAACCACCAACGACTTAATTGCGGTCCGTTGATCCATGGCTTCATAAGCTGCTTGAATATCTTCAAGCGCAAACTGTTTCGTAAAGACTTTCCCTGGCTGGATTTTGCCAGTCAAAACGGCATCTAACAACACCTGCTTGTCATCAGTCGTTACCGAAGCGATCCCGCCCCGTAATCCAATATTCTTCCAAAAAAGATTATTAGTATTCATTTCAGCCTTTTGTGGCACGCCGACGCGGCCAACAACCGCACCAGGACGGCCAACCTTGATTGCCGTATCAACTGACTGTTCAGTCCCAACACATTCAAGGACGGCATCGGCACCCGTTTTGGTCAGGGCCATCACTTGAGCAACGGCTTCATCGCCCCGTTCAGCGATAATATCTGTGGCACCAAATTCTCTCGCTAGTTTTTGCCGATCTTCATGACGACTCATTGCAATGATACGGCTAGCACCAAGTAGTTTTGCAGAGAGAACCCCGCTCAAACCAACGGCCCCATCGCCCATTACAACGACAGTATCACCTTGTTTGACTTCCGCACTAGTTGCAGCATGGAAGCCTGTTGCCATCACATCGGCTAAGGCTAGGAAGTTATTCAGCATCTCATCGGAATAATCTGCTGGTTGTCCAGGAATCTTAACCAGCGCCCAATTAGCATTGGTAAAGCGCAAGTATTCACCTTGATAACCACCATTACCACCGGCTTCTTGATTCAAGCAATCCCCATCAAAGCCCGCTAAACAAGCGGCACAATGCCCGCAACCGTGGGTAAACGGTGCAATCACAAAATCACCCGCTTGCACATCTTTAACGGCTGAGCCAACAGATTCGACGATCCCGATGGCCTCATGACCAACTGTTGAACCCGCTTGCCGTTGGGAAATACCACGGAACCACCATAGGTCTGACCCACATACACAGGCCCGAAGCACTCTGATAATCACATCGGTTGGTTTTTGAATGGTTGGTTTTTCGTATTCTTTAACTTCGACTTTTCCTGGTTCAATAAACGTTGCTGCTTTCATAATAAGATCTCCTTAAAAATTTATTTTTGGGCACCACTGTTACGAACTTCTGCAACGTTGCCGTACCAATATTGCGCGGTAATGCCGCCATCAGCCAAGAAGTCACTCCCAGTAATGAAGGCACCGCGTCGATCCATTAAGAGTTCCGCCAAATTGGCAATTTCATCGGGCGTCCCTGGACGTTTCGTGACCATTGACTCAAACATCTGTTTGTAGCCCGCACCGCGGGGACCGTTCAATTCGTCAACCGCTAATGGTGTCATGATGATGCCGGGGCTGATCGTATTGATCCGTGCACCGCGGGCTTGCCATTTAACTGATTCGGCAGCGACTCGCAAAACGTTGGTCCGTTTAGCATATTGATAAGCAGCTAACGAATCCTTGATCACGTCTGGTTGTAAGATTGGCAAAGCTAATAGTTCTTCCGTCGGTGTCATGGCTAAGGCTTGATTATCTGCTTGTGATAAGGCCGGTAACCGGTGTCCCGATTGTGATGAGATTACGATACCCGCACCACCGGGAGCCATCACTTGCCCAAATTCTTCTAGTAAAACGGACGTGCCATAAAGATCCACTTTGAGGACCTGTTCTGGACTAGCCTGTGACGGCGAAACCCCAGCTGCGTTAACCAATCCCATAATACTGCCTAAGGACTGCGCTTTAGCAACGACCGCCTTAATGGAATCTCGCGATGAAAGGTCCGCTTTAATCGTTGCAACGGTAAACCCGGCTTCCATCAAACGTTGTTTCATTTCAACTAATTTAGCTTCATTATAGTCTGCCAATAACAAATTTCTACCGGCAGCGACTCGTCTAACAATGGCTTCGCCGATTGAACCGGCACCAAAAAGCACGATTACTTCGTTATTCATTTATTTACCTCTTCACTTGTTCTGGTTTAGCTTACAAGTGATATTTTACAAGCAACCGATCGTTAAACCAATTTCAAATCAAGCACGCATTGATAAGTTTTACTTATGAAAAAGCACCAGTTAAAAATTTATCCGCTTGAAACCGAAATGTTAGTGTTTATCGCAAGCTGTTTAATTACCTTTGGTTAAACTTAGTTATACTTGTTATAACAAGACTTAGGAGTGCTTAATATCGAGACTACCATCCGTAAAATCACCAACTCTGTCGAGGCGATTATTTCCCGCGAATTAACCGCTAAAGTCGGTGTCAAATTTAAGATTATCAAGATTGACGCGACTATTATCCTGCCCCCTGTTCGTATCACCTTATTCGCACATGCGGCTAATTTGGAAGGAACTTCGTGATCGCGTCTCAACCGAATACCAGGATGGGACCAAGTGTACGACTAATGTATTATCCAGCTCAAGGAGACGGGGTCGACATTAATTTTAATTCTTCTGGTGGCCACGAAGTTGTTCTCTGATTAACGTTCAGTGAATCGCATACCCTAAACTACTGACCGTTTAGTTATACTTATTTATGATGCCATCCGTACGCACTGCATTGACTTCAAACTAGTCTAGCCCTAGGACCATACTTTTTGAATACCTACCTTGACTTCTTGAGTGATAACGCTTTTAATTAGTGTATAGTTAAAAAATAATTAGAATTTAATTGGCATTCAGTCTTGTGATATTAACCTAATACAACAATCTGATTGTCACTTAGATCTATTTCAAACAACGTGGTGAATATAATGGTAAAACGATATGATGATAAAAAAATTGAACAACTGATTTACAATATTTATAAAGGTTACGGCTTTACCGAAGAAGAAAGTCAAGAAGTCGCCCACATGTTGATCTACACCGACTTAATTGGTATTGAGTCCCATGGGGTCCAGCGAATGATCATGTACGATGACTTTATTCGTAATGGCAAGATTCGCGTACATAATCAGCCAGAAGTTGTTAAGGAAACCGATGTTAGTGCGGTCGTTGATGCCCACTTTGGTTTAGGCCAGTTAAACGGCATTTATAGCATGCGCTTAGCTATTGAAAAAGCGAAACAACATGGTATCGGTATGGTTACGACTCGTAACTCCGGTCATTATGGCATTGCGGGTTACTATGCCAACATGGCTGCCGAAGAAGGTCTGATTGGCCTGTCGTCGTGCAATTCACGTTCAGCGATGTTACCCACTCATGCTACCAAAGCATTGGTCGGCACCAACCCAATTGCCTTTGCCATGCCAGCCAACCCGAACACATTTATCTTCGACGCGGCCACAACGATGGTGCCACAAGGTAAAATTGAAGTTTATCGTAAATTAGGTAAAGATATGCCCGCATTATGGGTCGCTAAGGATGGCGAAACGCCCGTTAATAGCCATAACGATACCAAAGACTTGGATGCCCTCCGTGATTTAGATTCCAATGTTGGTTTAGCTCCATTAGGTGGTGTTACCGAAGACACCGGTAGCCACAAGGGCTTCGGGCTCGGCGTCATCGTCGAGGTGTTCACCGCGATTCTTTCAATGGGCAACACCTCCAACGAAATTACTCCGGACGACCTTTCCGTAGGCCCTTGCCAGAGCTTTGTCGCCATTGACCCTTCAATCTTTGGCGATAAGGATGCCATTATTGCTAAGTTTTCAGCTTACTTACAAGCTATTCGCGACCTACCATCCGTTCCCGGCAAACCTGTCATCGTTGCCGGCGATAAAGAAGCGGCCGCGTACCACGACCGGTCGGCTAACGGCATCGAGATTGATGACAAGACACTCGCAGAAGTTACCAGCATCGCCAAGCGTTTAGGGATCGACTACGCGCAATATGTTAATTAACTAGTTCGATTATTCATCTAATTTAAAAACCAGCAAATACCAATGTCCTAAATCATCAGCGGCGTTGGTATTTGCTGGTTTATTTTTTTGACTGGCTTATATTGTGAGGACTTTCTGAAGACGTTTTTCCATTAATAAGACAACTAGCCTTTTTATTCTCAAATTAAATTATAAACCTAGTTGCTGTCTAACATCGGTCAAAGTCTGCGCAATATCAGCTTTGATTGCCTGTCCTTTCGCTTCAATCTGTTCTGGTAAAAACTCGAAATCACGATTAATCATCACGTCGTAAGCACCCTTAAAGGTTGCCGTTAAAGCCCAAAATGGTTCCTGAATGAACATTGGTGTCATTCGTCCGACACCTAATTCCAAAAACAGAATGTGCGCGTCGTTTAAATGTTGGTTTAAATCATCGGAAATCTTTTGGTACTGGTGTCGATATTCAGCACCTTCCAAAAAATTACCATACCCTCTGACCCACGGGAAGGCTTCCGCCCCACAATGGGGACATCTAGGAATCAATTCAGTCGGAACCTTGGTATCATCGCCCATCGCTGACACCATTTGGTTGATTGGTTCAACCGCATCCCAGATATCATCCTCACATTGATTCGAACATTGAAAATAACGGTGATCGCCCTGAATTTCAGCGACTTTGTCCTCGGGAAATGCTTTGATTGCTTGAGTATCCTGATTAGTTGTTAAAACAAAGTAATCTTTATCTTTCAAAATTGCTTGTAAATCCTGATATGGTTGTCGGATGTCAGCATTCAAGGTCGTGTGCAAAAAGGTCGCCAGGTAGCCCCAATATTCCTCTCGACTTTTCCAAGGATAACGCATCCCTGAAAATGCCCCGTGTAAATCATATTTCGCTAAAAATTTACCAAAATACTTTTTGAACGAATCATTATTTTCATAATAGAAATCCCCTCCGCCAGCAGCTGACAAACCTGAGGCTCCGCCAACGACAATGTGATCAGCTGCCTTAATTTTATCAGCCATTACCGTAATCTGCTGTTCATATGATAACGGCTTTTTCTCAGATAGTTTGATTGGAGTTCCCCCCTGCGCATAAACATTAAAATAATTTTGATAGTTCACTTGGGTCTGCATGACAAGTTTTTCGTAAAAGTTCTGATCCATGTTATTTATCCTCCAATAATAGTTCTTTAAAAGTGCGCTGAATGTCACCGCTTAACGCAATCGACCGATTTTTGATCGCAGGTAGCACATTGATTTCTTTGGGCATATTAAGTGTTAGATAATGCCAATCTGAGACTTGACCGACTAATTGCATCAATGGTAATTTAATCATTTGGTTCCGGGCACCAATTCCTAGCTCTAGCTGTAAGACCCGTTTATCTTGATTATCCGCAACAAACTGTTGAAAACGGGCCTGTTGCTGCTTCCAATCACTAGAATTGACTGTTAAGCCGTCGAAATTACCTTCAACCTCATAAATTTTTTGCTGATCAAAATGATTCAGTTGAAAGTGCGTGTCAGCGTTAGAAGTTATGACAAAGTAGTCTTTGTCGCCAATCAGTTTTTTTAAATCAGCAAAAACTTGAGTTGGTTGATAGTCATCAATTAAAAATTGGTGCACTGCTTGCATGTACCGCTGATGATCATTAGCAGGAAGTGTTGCAAAGACACCCTGGATCAGTCCAGTGATACCATACTTGGACTTAAACTCTTTGAAATAATATTGAAAGTTAGCATCATCGGCAAAAATATTATAACCTTCGGCAATCGAAAGACCGTTACTAGCACTTACTAAAATCGCATCACTACCAGCGACCAATTGTTTTGCAGCTTGAATTAATTTTTCCATCTAAGCCCTCCTGAAACTCATTTACAACATGTATGTTAAAATACAACGTGTATTGAACTTTATTAACATAACTTAAATCGTATTTAAACTTAAGCACAATTTTGCATAACTGTATTGGAAGATAAAATGACTCAACCACGAAAAACAGATCGCCGTACAATTTTTACTGTCACTGAAATAAAAGATGCGTTTTTAAAATTGATTGATACAGTTGGCTACAATCAAATCAATGTTTCAAAACTTTGCAAAACCGCTTCAATCACGCGTTCAACCTTCTATTTGCATTTTGACAACCTAGATAGTGTTTTAAATACAGTCCTGGATGATGCTCTATTATTCAATGCACCTGCAACTACGGAATTAACGATTGACAAAAATATCTCGATTGACTTTCTCAAAGAAAATGAATCATTATTACCCGCCTGCCAAAGAATTGCGGACTCCAATAAATATCACCAATTGTTGATGGATTCCGCTCTGAGTGAATACATCATTGGTCGCATCATTCAGCACGAACGGCCAATAGTCGTTCCTGCTATTCAAAAGCGAACGGGGTTGTCTGAAAAGGACGCAGAATTATTATTTATTTATTCGATCCACGGTTCATTTGCCATCAATCGACGCCACCATTTCATCAAAAACGAGGCCTGGTATCACGAGTTACAACTTTTAAATCAATTTACTAGTTCTGGATACCAGTATCTTTCACGTCTGTCTAAATGAAAGCAACGGTTTCCAAGAGTGTCATTAAAAGCCCTGCGTTGGAATAAAGAAGATGGAGATTTTAATTGTTCCTTCCAATTAAAATCTCCATCTATTACTATCACAACAAAAAAAGGACGGAATAATCCGTCCTCAAATAAAGCACTATTTGCTTACGATGTGATCTTCATCCAACATGTACTGGAACATCTCTTCGCTAGTCAGCAAGTTAGCTTTAAAATGGCCCTAATTCGATTGATCGTTACACACAATGGCTTTACTGCGGTTGAATGCCACAATAAAACCACTTAGGATATATCTAAAAAATCATATTATTTTATCTATCAACTTAACCATGGCTCGTACACCTTGATCGTACCCCTTTATACTATTTACGTATCACCAATTAATAGTCAAACTTAAAGCCACCTAATTGCGCTACCGTTTCAGGATCATGCATGTTGCCAAATAGGCTCGTGCCCTCGTCTAATTTTGTCATTTGTTGCATCTCGTCTTGAGTTAACTCAAAATCAAATATTTGAGAATTCTCAACAATGCGGGCTGCATGCACGGATTTAGGAATCACCACAATATTACGCTGGTTCAACCATTTCAAAATAATCTGACCATTCGTCTTACCATGCGCCGCAGCAATTGTTTGGATAGCTGAGTTTGTGAAAATCCCCTGCTTGCCTTCTGCAAATGGGCCCCAGGCTTCCGGTACAATGTCATGGTCCAATAACCACTGAACCCGTTGCGGTTGTTGATAAAATGGGTGAAGTCCAATCTGATTGACTGTGGGTTTAACCTTGTTATGCATGATCAAATCTTGTAGCCTGTCATTTTCAAAGTTAGCAACTCCCAAGGCTTTCAACTGGCCATCGTGCTAAGCATCTTCCATTGCTCGCCATGAGCCATAAATATCGCCTAACGGTTGATGGATCAAGTATAAATCAATATAATCCAGTCCGAGGCGTGTAAGTGAGGCTTTAATAGCAGCCTGTGTTGGCTCATAGCCCGCATCTTGGACCCATAACTTAGTCGTTACAAAAATTTCTTCGCGGGCGATACCACTCTCACGAATGGCAGCACCGACCGCTCGTTCATTGCCATACGCAGCTGCCGTATCGATCAACCGGTAACCTTGTTTTAAAGCAGTCAAGACTGCTTGCTTACATTCTTCAAAATCAGGGATTTGGAAAACTCCGAATCCTAATACTGGCATTTTCAAACCATTATTTAATGTGATTTCTTTTTTCATATTAGCTGCTCCTATTCTGGGGTATTGATTCCAACACTAGATCAATTATCGAGCGTTGGTTCCGTAATTAATTTCACGACGTAATCGGCAATGCTACCGCGTGAAACGTCATGACCACCGAATGGCTCGCCCTTTTGCGTAATTTCATAATTGATTGGACCGTTATTATACCAACCAGGACGAATAATCGTGTAATTTAAATCTGATTGTTCAATCCGGTCGGCTGCTTGCCGAAATGATTTTAAGATGGGATTATGGTAGGGTTCTGGAGAATCACCTAACCACGCTGGAATTTCCTGGTAGATTCCCATCGTTGTAATAAAGATTAATCGCTGAACGCCATTGCGTTCCATAGCTGAAATAATGTGGGCTGCAAAACTATTCATATCACCACTTAATGCGACAAAAACAAAGTCCTGTCCTTTAATCGCCTGGTTTAATTGGTCATCATCAGTAGCGCTACCTGCCACTGCCGTTTCACGATCAACCGTCAGCTTTAATCGGCTCGCACGCCGCGAATATAATGTTAACTGCACGTCCGTTTTTGCTAACAACATTTTACGTACGGCACTACCGATTGATCCGGTTGCACCAATAATTAACCCTTTTTTCATTTTATTTCACGTCCTCTGTATGCCAGATAAAGTTAGAATTTCGTTCCGCAATGTACCATTGACCATCGACCTTTTCGTACTTATCCTGATAACGGACCCCTTCATTAATTGTCACCGTTTGGCCTTGCTTATTGGTTTTAACCAACGTAACGTAATTGTAAGCAACACCATCCGCATGGGTTGCATCCGTGAAACTTACGGTTTGTTGGCCACTCATATGAAAGACAGCTGAATAATCGTCCATTGAAGAACTAAAAGCGTTCAAGATTTCCTGACGTCCGTTCAGCGTAAATGTCACTTTACCATCATTGATAATATTGACTTTACCATCTGGCAAGAAGAGCTGAACCTGCTTCTCATTTTCTTTAGTGTCTGAGTAATTTGAAAATAAATCAACAGCCTGCTTTAAAGCTAACCGATCTGAAACTTCTTGAATATCCATCATATTTGGGAC
>OMJG01000592.1_pt1 | contig 25873 bp, 26 predicted proteins | sample 1646431 | NCBI WGS metagenome assembly OMJG01 (sample SAMN03771674, study PRJEB25209) | food metagenome | isolation source: Cotija cheese | place: Mexico:Jalisco,Michoacan | collected 2011-12-12
ATCGACCGAATGTGGCTGCTGCGTGATGCCCAGAGCCCAGCAGAAGATCGTCGCCCGGGAACTCGCCAACAGTTCCGCGACGTGCTCGATCTCGGCCCGCTCGAGGCCGGTGGCCAGTTCAGTCTCTGCCCAGTTGAGCTCCTGCCTGGCTTCCGCATAGGCGGTGAAGCCGTCGGTGGAGGATTCGATGAACTCCCGGTCGACGACCGTTCCCGGGGCCTCTGCCTCTTTCTTCAGCAGCAGATGCCCGAGCGCCTGGAAGAGTGCCTGGTCACCGCCGACCCGGATCTGCAGGAACTCGTCACTCGTCCGTTCTCCATCGGCCAACACACCTTTGGGAGTCTGCGGATCTTTGAAACGGAGCAGTCCCGCCTCGGGCAGCGGATTGACCGCGATCACTTTCCCGCCGTTGCGGCGGCACTCCGCCAGGGACCCAAGCATGCGCGGATGGTTCGTCCCCGGATTCTGGCCGACGACGAAGATGAGTTCGGCCGTCTCGATGTCCTCGAGGGACACTGTTCCCTTGCCGATGCCGATCGTCGGAGACAACGCAGTCCCTGAGGATTCGTGGCACATGTTCGAACAGTCGGGAAGATTGTTCTTGCCCAGGCTGCGTGCGAACAGCTGGTAGAGAAATGCCGTCTCATTCGGGGTCCGACCGGAGGTGTAGAAGACCGACCGGTCAGGGTCGGTGGCGCGGATGTGGTCGGCAATGGTTTCGAACGCCTCGGCCCAGGAGATCGGCGAATAGTGCGACTCGCCTTCGCGGATGATCATCGGATGAGTGATGCGACCGGATTGGCCGAGCCAGTACTCCGTCTTCTCTTCGAGTACGGAGATCGGGTGCTGTTCCCACCAGCCGGGTGTCGCCACGCGGGTCGTGTTCTCCTCGGCGAGAGCCTTCGCGCCGTTTTCGCAGAATTCGATCGTCTTCCGGTCCTCGGTGATCGACTCCGGCCACGCGCATCCGGGGCAGTCGACGCCGTCGGGTTAGTTGACCCGGAACATCGACCGTACGGTCCGGCTCGCGCCGCCTTGTCTGAGTCCGCGTTCGAAAGCCACTTCGCCGGCTTTGAGTCCGGCTGCCGCAGTCTTCGGTTCGCTGATGACGAGGTCGTTCTCGTCGATATCATCGAATTCGACTCGACGTCCACGCACGTTCGACACTGACGATCACCTCTGACCTCGGAGAAAAACTGTTGAACGATCCTATCCGAGCACGGTCGGCGACTCAGAGCCACGGAGTGATCATCTCGCATTCCGGTCAGACTGTCGGGAGTACGCCCCTTCGTCGAACACAGTCGGACGACAGCGACGAATCCGCACGCCTCGGAATCCAAGTGGAACCCCTGTCACCAGCTTGTGAGGCAAGCGGTTGCAGCGGAAGCACTTGAACCTACGACCCGTGGGGGTCGTAGGTGCAGATCCTCAACCCGGTCGTCTCGGAATCCCTCGATTTCCCTCGTGGTGACGGGGTCTGGACGGTTCGCCTGCTCCGAGAGCGCAGTCGCTCATCGGCGGGCCTACCCTGGGTGATTCTGGTGGGTCTCCGGTGGGCGTCTGCGTTCATCTCGCCCGCCGCGGAGCAGCCGATCCCGGACGACTGCCAAGGCCTCCTGCGGGGACATGCCGTCCTCGACAGCCCTCGCACCAGCACGGAATGTGTCATCCAGAGCCTCTTGCCGATAGAGCGTCAACCCTGGCGTTGCCCGGATCGCAGAAGCCGACATGCGAGCTGATCGTACGTCGGATCGGTGATGAGGTCGTCGAGGGCCGCCTGCACCGCCCAACCGGCTGGTCCCGGGAATGGCTGCCGGAGCGGACTCGATCGATGACATGAACATCCTCCGCCACGGCAGCATGAAGCATCTCTTCGACCGTGTCCACGCGCCCTCGACGCTGGGCTCGTTCCTGCGCTCATCTGCCTTCGGTCACGCCAGGCAACTCGACGCGATCTCCTCCCGCTACCTGACCACCCTCAACGAGCACACACCGCTGCTGCCTGCCAGCGAAGACACCGATTAAGCGATGGAGTTCGTCGATGTCGACGACACTGTCATCGATGTCAATACCGCGTCGGAGCAGGGAGCCGGGTTCGACTGCCAAGGCAGTCGTGGACTCAACGCACTGTCAGCCACCACGACTCGAATCCGCTCTGGCACTTCGGTGTCGGTGCGCGGTGATTCGACGTACTACTCATCGACCGTGGCCAAAGCCGCCCACAGTGACGGGGCTCATGTGTCGATCACAGTACGCGCGGTACCGTTCACCCCTTTCACCTCGATAAAGGCGCGGCATGCCACCGGTCGGTGGCGACGGTCGCGAAGATCAATGTGAGCGAAGACTCCAGCATGTCGGCGCGTCCGACATAGATCGGATGGAGTCGTGACTTCTGGGGTCTCCGACAAACCGTCTGGCGAGAGTGTGACATCAATTTTGCCACCATCGAATGATGCAATGGCGCGGCTCTCCGTCAGTCATCAAGCTTTGTGGTCTTTCGTTGGCGCTGCTTCGCGTTCTTTCGTCCCAGCAGGCTTCCGCCGATCAATGCTGCACCTACAGCGGTTGCTCCTATTTGGAGTACGGTGAGCGTTGTGCCATCGGCGAGCCGGTTCAGGAGTCCGAAGTCGTCGCTCCACAAGCCGCCGACTCCGTTGATCATCAGAACGATTCCGATGATTTCTACTACTGCTCGCATGAGTTCTTTCCTTTCAGTGGTTGTTCTTCGGCCCGACCGTGACCGGCTCTGACCGTTGGCGGTGTATGGGTTGTGGGCTGATGGGTCTGCGGCTGTGAAAGTTCATCAGTCCCGTTCGACTTGGAGGTCCTGTGGCACCTCGACTTCAAAGCGGGCGTCGCAGATCGCGATGCCGTGACACCCGGCATCGATCTCCAGGGTGTTGCCGTCGAGTTCCCACTTGAGCCGTTTGACGCCTGCCGTGTGCTCGAACCAGCGGGTGACCTGGATATCCGCACGGTCGGTTGCGATGACATCTGTGGCAACTTCATTCGTCTTGAGAATCAAGGTCTCGCCGGACCAGGGGAAGGTCTTGGTCTCTGGATCGGCATTCGACGCTTCTGTGGTGCAGCCGACCAGGCCAAGTACTATGACGAGGGGCAAGGTAGCCGCGACAGGGAAGAACCTGTTGGCCGGTCGGATGGGGAGAGCGCGTGTCCTATTCATCGATAGTCTCCTGATAGTTCGGTGGGTGTCGACGGTCGGGGCAGCTCTGGATGAAGACGGCGTGTTGCTCATCCGCCGATCCACTCCAGCGCGGATATGGCTCGGAGGGCGAGGATCGCGCCGGCGATGCCGATGATCCATGCCGTCGTGGAGTGGGCATGCCGGGTGAGCCAGCGATCGAGCGTGCTCAGCGGCCCCTCGAGAGCGGAGTTGGCGATGCCTCGCCCGATCGTCAGGGCGAGAGCCGGGGCGATCATGACGAGGCAGTACCCAGCCAGCAGGGCAGTGTCTCCGGGCCGACCCGGACCCTGGACGGTGATGATTCCGATTGCCGCGAGGTAGGGGACCATCGTCGCGGCTTCCGCTAGGACTGCGGTGGCCGCCAGTGCCATCAGGGTTGCTGTCGAGCGGGCCGAGCTCGCGCCCTCCCCCATCGCTTTCGCCCGCCACCGTGAGATGCGCCCTTCGCCGTTCGCCGCCCGTTCAGCGGCTCGTTCCCTCGCGCCCTTGTTGTCCATCCGGATGCTGATGACGAACAGGCCGACCCCGACTGCGAGCTGAACGATCAGGAAGGCATCTGAGGACTGCAGCCCTTTGACCGTGTCGATCAGCGCGGTGGCACCTGCGAGGAGAGCCACCCCGATGGCGAAGTAGGTCGCCGTCACAGTGAGCAGGAACAGCAGCACTCGCCCCGGGCGCATCCGGCCCGGTGCCAACAGCAGCCAGATGGGGATGAGCAGCGTGCCGAAGCTCATGGAGTCGACCAATGCGAGCACGAGCAAGGTGCCCAGGCTTGTGGCGTCGGGCATGGGCGACCCTCCCTTCTCTACGCATTAGTACGAGTGTGCTTCTATTGCTGACGCCAGCGTAGCACGACCGTGCTAGAGTGTGCATATGCCTCGGACAATGGACAGGGATGCACGCAAAGCTCAGCTCGCCGAAGCGGTCTGGCAGGTAATCCTCGATCAGGGCATTTCGGCGGTGTCGGTCCGCACGGTCGCCGAGCGAGCCGGTGTCGCCGTAGGCTCCCTCAGGCACGTCTTTCCGACACGCGCGGAACTCGTGCAGTTCTCCGCCGAACTCATGATGGAACGTGCGACTGAACGCCTTCTCGCCACCACGCCCCGAGATGACCCGCGCGAGTACGCGCTTGCGATCATCACGAACGTCCTCCCTCTCGACTCGGACAGCCGAGCCGAATACGAGGTCAACCTCGCGCTCCTCGCGGAGCGCGCTGCGGTGCCGAGCCTGCAGCAGGTGAGCTTCGACGCACATCAGCAGCTCGCCGACCTCTGCACCCGTCTCGTCGAGATGCTGACAGGGCAGGCGGGGACGCCGGACGGGGCACCACGGGCGCGTCGACTCCACACCCTGATTGACGGGCTCGCGTTCCACCTGTTCCACCAGCCCGCCCACGGCGATGCCACCTGGGCGCTCGACATCATCCAGGACGAGCTGACCGCTACCGCCGGCGATGCGAACAACGACGGAGCCTCGCACTGAGCCAACAGCCCTCGCTGAGCTCCTTCAGTCGCGAGTCGTGAATCGGGTAGCTATTTCGCAACGAGCAGCTCGGCCCATCGGGACCTGTAATCGGGGTGGTCACTCCACGTCGCCGCAAGAGCCGCCAGGAGCTGATCACTGAAACGGGCGGCTTCCGTCTCGGCATCGGCGCCGAACACATACTCGCCCGCCTTGACCAGTGCGCTGGTGCCGGTGATCCAGGACATCAGGTCGCCGTCTGCGCCGGCCCTGCGCATCTGCCGCGTGATCCTGAGGATGTGCTCATAGGCCTGCAGCACCTCGGTAGGAAGGCCCTCCTCGACAAGCCGGTCTTCCACGAAGCTCATCAGATCGCTCATTGCACAACCTCCCCGACATCAACTGCAGACCCCTGAGGATGCAAACGGCACGCCTCGGGGTGGACAGACCCCAGCCTAGCACGACCGTGCTAGTTTGAGCGTGCGTGAGACCGTGTCATGTTCAGGGCCCTTGTGCACAAGGAGGACTCGACGATCTCGGCGATCTTCCTGCAGGCGAATCCGAACGGCAGTGCGTGAACCCGAGCGCGGAGCCGGCTCGGTCGGATTGCTGGACCCCGGTTCTTGATACACTGCAGGCAGGGCTGCTCGATGGGCCTGCCGCCCGCGCCGAGATTCTCGGTCCGGTGAACACATCGAATGCATCTCCTGCCAGAGGTTCTCGTGACTGTCACGGTGCCCCGGACGGCAACGCGGGCACCGACCACGCCGGCGGCACCAAGAGAGCGATGAACAACTCATGCACCTCACCCTGAACGATGCCAAGACAGCCGCGCGGACGCTGCGACGATGCCTGGCTGCCGCCGACGCCACCATCAGTCACAGCCGCGCCCTGGAAATCGTCGCGCAACAGCTCGGCTTCACCGACTGGAACACCGCATCGGCTCGGCTATCCGCCGTGCACTCCGGTACGGGCGTTTCGGTTCCGGTGCTCCGCATCCACGACGCAGCTCTCGCCCGAGATTTCTACCTGGACTACCTGGGCTTCACCGTCGAGTGGGAGCACCGCTTCGAGCCCGGGATGCCCTTGTACCTGCGAATACATCGCGACGAGACGACTCTCGACCTCTCTGAACATCACGGCGATGGCACGCCAGGAACCGTGGTCTGGGTGCCCGTGGTCAACGCTGCCGCTCTCCTCGCCGAGATCTCTGCACGACCGCACCCACGCCTCAGCCCCGGCATCGACCGCCACGCTCCCGGTGGACCCACGGTCGAGGTCACGGACCCTTTCGGCAACGTCATGCGCTTCTGTGAGACGATCGAGTGACTCGGGCCCCTGAGCGGCAGAAGACCACCTGAGCGAAGCAGGAGCTGCGCACGTCACGACCTCGCCAGCACTGCAGTCGTTGTCGCCGCAGTTGAGTTAGGGCCGGCGCCCGCCGTTGGTCTGCTTCACTCGCCCCTCGCCGACACCGCAGGCAGCAGTCGTGCCGTGCCGAACCAACTTCAGCAGTCAGCGTCGAAACGATAGATGCATAATCATCTAGATGTGTAGTAGACTATCGTCATGGAGCTGAAACATGCGATCCTCGGTCTGCTGTCGATTCGTTCGCTGAGCGGCTACGACTTGAGCCGCGCCTTCGCCGGCACCGTGGCGCACTTCTGGCATGCCGACCGATCCCAGATCTATCGGACACTGGACAGACTCAGCGCGTCCGGGGCGATCACGACCGAGGTGGTTCCGCAGGACGGGAAACCCGACCGCAAGGTGCACTCCCTCACCGACGCAGGGCATCAGGAACTGACCGACTGGCTGTCATCCCCCGTGGAGGCAGACCAGCCCAAGGAGCCGTTCCTCGCCCGGCTGTTCTTTGCGACCCCGATCGGCCGCGATGGAGTGCAGCGACTGCTCGACGAGCGAGACCGACAGGTGAACGACTCGTTGACCGAACTGGCCTCGATCACGATCGAAGACGATGACATGAGAGCGCTGTTGCAGAAGGCGACTCTGCGCAACGGCCTCCTCCACGCCAGGGCCGAACGGGAATGGCTGCGCGAGACGCGACAGCTTCTCGGAATAGCCGAGCCACCCCAGAACCCGGAGGAGCGACCATGACCAGAAGAAGCACTCATACCGCCCCGACTGAGCACGATCCGCGGCCAGAGAGGAAATTAGCATGACAGATACGACTCCGCCTCTGGCCGTTGAAGCCCAGCAGCTGGTCAAGCGATACAAGAACAAGGCAGCGGTCGATAGCGTCAACCTGCAAGTCCCTGCCGGAGAGACCTTCGGTGTACTGGGAACAAATGGGGCGGGCAAGACCACCACGATGGAGATGATCGCCGGGTTGCGCAAGCCCGACGATGGCTCGGTTCGGATTCTGGGCTTGGATCCTTTCACCGACCGATCCGAGGTCCGTCAGGTGCTCGGCGTTCAGCTGCAGCACGCAAATCTGCATGATGCGTTGACGGCTCGTGAGCTCGTGGACCTCTACCGCAGCTTCTATCCGGACCCCCTGGACGCTCACCAGGCCTTGGCCATGGTCGAGCTGCAGGAGAAAGCCAGAACTCGCTTCAGCAATCTCTCCGGCGGACAGATGCAGCGCCTCTCGATTGCTTTGGCGCTGGTGGGTCAGCCACAGGTGGTGATCCTCGATGAACTGACCACCGGGCTGGATCCTGTGGCCCGGCGTCGAGTGTGGTCGACGATCGAGGCCCTTCAAGACCAGACGGTGATTCTCGTCAGTCATGCCATGGATGAAGTCGAACGACTCTGTGACCGGGTGGCGCTCATCGATGCCGGGCGCGTCATCGCCCAGGGCACCCCGGATGATCTGAAGGCTCAGGCCTCAGCGGCGACCCTGGAGGATGCCTTCGTGAAGCTGACCGGCAGAGCGCTTCCGAACGAGGAGGACCACGGCCGATGAGCACCATGACCATGCCTACCGTTCATGCCCGCCGGCCAGGGCCCAGCGCCTGGATGCGGATGGTCCAGGCCGAAGCCAAGATGATCACCCGCTCTACGGCCAACCTCATCGTTCCGCTGGGCCTTCCCATCCTGCTGCTGGTGATGCAGGGCCTGAGAACTGACGACCTCAGTCAGCAAGTGGCTCCTGGCGTCACCGCGATGGACTACTACGCACTGCCAGTCGTGCTGAGCATCGTGGTGACCTATATAGGGGTGATGAACTTCCCCAGTTTCCTCTCGACGTACCGCAAGACCAAAGTTCTGCGCCGCCTGGCGGTCACCCCTGCTTCTCCAGCCATGGTCATGGTGGCGCAGATGGTGGTCGGCCTGGTTCAGGTGCTCGTGGGCATCGCCCTCGCCTTCGGGGTCGCGATGTTGTTCTTCGATGCCAGTCTCCCCGCCGATACGTTCACGGCCCTGCTGGTGCTGCTGACGTGCTGCGTGTCGATGTACGCATTGGGCATGATCGTGGCCTCAGTGGCTCCCACGCCGAACACGGCTGCGGCTATCGGCTTGATCGCGTTCTTCGCTATGGCCGCGCTCGGCGGCATGTTCGGCCCCATGGAGAACCTGCCCGATCAGTTGGCTGAAATCGGCTCGTGGCTGCCTTTCGGCGCTGCCGTCGAAGCGTTCCAGTCCACCTGGATCGGCGAGACAGTGGACTGGGAGAACTGGGTCACCCTAGGAGCCACCACCGTCCTCGGCGTCGGTGTAGCGTCCGCGTTATTCCGGTGGGAATGATCAGGTAAGCGTCGTTGATAAACCGCCACCGACTGCTGGCCTGCCTCCCAAGAGGCGACTCAGGCCTGCGGACGGGCCGAAGCAACCATTCAGGCGGGCTGAAAATGATCAAGGATACGAAATCGGATACCCGGCAGAACGAGGGTTCCGGCGTGTCCTGCCGCCGATGCCAAGTGGCGCGACTTCGTCGGCAGGCCCATCCCGAGTTTCCTGCGGCGGACATTGTCGTTCCCACGTCGTGGGTGGGTACGTGCCACTCGCGTGCCGCTGTGAATGGGTGTTGATGTGCATCGTCGTCCTCTCCTGTCGTCCCGGAGAGGGCACGAGGAAGCCCCGGACCTGCGAAAACTCGCAGATCCGGGGCCCTTGACTACCCCCGAGCGGTCAAGAGGGGACTGGTATCTCTAGAAGTCCCAGTCGTCGTCTTCGGTGTTCTCAGCCTTGCCGATGACGTAGGACGAACCCGAACCGGAGAAGAAGTCGTGGTTCTCATCGCTGCCCGGCGAGAGAGCCGCGAGGATCGCCGGATTGACCTTCGTGACCTCCTTGGGGAACATCGCTTCGTAGCCGAGGTTCATCAGCGCCTTGTTGGCGTTGTAGTGGAGGAACATCTTGCAGTCCTCCGACAGGCCCACCGAATCGTAGATGTCGTGGGTGTAGGCGACCTCGTTCTCGTAGAGCTCGAACATGAGGTTCATGGTGTAGTCCTTGAGCTCCTGCTTGCGCTCCTCGGACTGCGATTCGAGACCCTTCTGGTACTTGTAGCCGATGTAGTAGCCGTGCACGGCCTCATCGCGGATGATCAGACGGATGAGGTCAGCAGTGTTCGTCAGCTTGGCGTGTGCCGACCAGTACATGGGCAGGTAGAAGCCCGAGTAGAAGAGGAAGGACTCGAGCAGCGTCGAGGCGACCTTGCGCTTGAGCGGATCGTCTCCCCGGTAGTAGCTGAGGATGATATCGGCCTTGGACTGCAGGTACTTGTTCTCACGCGACCAGCGGAAGGCCTCGTCGATCTCCTTCGTCGAGCACAGGGTCGAGAAGATGGAGGAATACGACTTCGCGTGGACGCTCTCCATGAACGCGATGTTCGTCAGCACAGCCTCTTCGTGCGGGGTCACCGCATCCGGGATGAGCGAGATCGCACCGACAGTGCCCTGGATCGTATCGAGCAGGGTCAGACCGGTGAAGACGCGCATCGTCAGCGTCTTCTCATCATCGGTCAGAGTCGCCCAGGACTGGATGTCGTTGCTCAGCGGGACCTTCTCCGGCAGCCAGAAGTTGCCGGTCAGGCGATCCCAGACCTCATCATCGATCGGATCGACGACGCGGTTCCAATTGATGGCATCGACATGCGATGCCAGAGTCAGATTCTCCAACGCTTTCTCTCTTCCCAAAGTGCTGTTCGTCGTGAGTACGAGTTGTCTGCGCGGCAGACGAAAGTCATATGCGCGGGCCCGGCCGGTGGGACGGGGCCCGCACGAAGCCGGCGGACCGATTCACATCGGTCCGCCGATTCCATTGATCAGAGCATGCAGGAGACGCAGCCTTCGACCTCCGTGCCCTGCAGAGCGAGCTGCCGGAGCCGGATGTAGTAGATGGTCTTGATTCCCTTGCGCCAGGCGTAGATCTGCGCCTTGTTGATGTCACGAGTGGTGGCGGTGTCCATGAAGAACAGCGTCAGCGACAGCCCCTGGTCCACGTGCTTCGTGGCCTCGGCATACGTGTCGATGATCTTCTCGTAGCCGACCTCGTAGGCATCCTGATAGTACTCGAGGTTGTCGTTGTCCATGAAGGGAGCCGGGTAGTACACGCGGCCGACCTTGCCCTCCTTGCGGATTTCGATCTTCGAGGCCACCGGGTGGATCGACGAGGTCGAGTTGTTGATGTACGAGATCGAACCGGTCGGCGGCACGGCCTGGAGGTTCTGGTTGTAGATGCCGTGCTCGGCCACCTGAGCCTTGAGCTCTCGCCAGTCGTCCTGGGTCGGGATGTGCACGTTCGCTGCGGAGAACAGTTCGGCCACACGAGCGGTGCGCGGCTGCCAGGCCTCATCGGTGTACTTGTCGAAGTATTCGCCGGTGGCGTACTTCGACCGCTCGAAGCCGGCGAAGGTCTCACCGCGCTCCTTCGCGATCTCCATCGACGCGCGCACACAGTGGTAGGCGACGGTGTAGAAGTACATGTTCGTGAAGTCCAGGCCCTCATCGGAGCCGTAGTAGATGTGCTCCCGAGCCAGATAGCCGTGGAGGTTCATCTGCCCCAGGCCGATGGCATGCGACATGTCGTTGCCGCGGGCGATCGAGGGCACGGACTGGATGTTCGAGGTCTCGGCGACAGCGGTGAGTCCGCGGATCGCGGTCTCGATGGTCTGACCGAAGTTGTCCGAGTCCATCGTCAGAGCGATGTTGAGCGAACCGAGGTTGCAGGAGATGTCCTTGCCGACTACATCGTAGCCGAGATCATCGTCGTACTTGCTGGGCTCGGAGACCTGGAGGATCTCCGAGCAGAGGTTGGACATGATGATCTTGCCGTCGATCGGATTCGCCTTGTTGACGGTGTCCTCGAACATCACGTACGGGTAGCCGGACTCGAACTGGATCTCGGCCAGAGTCTGGAAGAACTCGCGGGCGTTGATCTTCTTCTTCTTGATCGCCGCGTTGTCGACGAGCTCGGTGTACTTCTCGGTGACATTGATGTCGGAGAAGGGCACACCGTAGACGCGCTCGACGTCGTAGGGGCTGAAGAGGTACATGTCCTCGTTGCGCTTGGCCAGCTCGAAGGTGACGTCCGGGATCACAACGCCCAGGGACAGGGTCTTGATTCGGATCTTCTCATCGGCGTTCTCGCGCTTGGTGTCGAGGAACTTGTAGATGTCTGGGTGGTGGGCGTGCAGGTACACGGCACCGGCGCCCTGACGCGCTCCGAGCTGGTTGGCATAGGAGAACGAGTCCTCGAGCAGCTTCATCACGGGGATGACGCCGGAGGACTGGTTCTCGATCTTCTTGATCGGGGCACCGGATTCGCGGATGTTCGTCAGGGCGAAGGCCACACCGCCGCCGCGCTTGGACAGCTGCAGAGCGGAGTTGATGGAGCGGCCGATCGACTCCATATTGTCTTCGATGCGCAGCAGGAAGCAGGAGACGAGCTCACCGCGCTGCCTCTTTCCGGCGTTGAGGAACGTCGGGGTGGCCGGCTGGAAACGGCCGGCGATGATCTCGTCGACGAGCTGGGTGGCCAGCGTCTCGTCGCCACGGGCCAGGAACAGAGCGACCATGACGACGCGGTCCTCGAAGCGTTCGAGGTAGCGCTTCCCGTCGAAGGTCTTCAGCGTGTAGGAGGTGTAGAACTTGAACGCACCGAGGAAGGTCTGGAAGCGGAACTTCTGATCATAGGCGCGCGTCGACAGCTGTTCGATGAACTCAAACGAATACTGCTCCAGGACCTCGGGCTCGTAGTAGTCCTTCTCGACGAGGTAGTCGAGCTTCTCCTTGAGGTTATGGAAGAAGACGGTGTTGTTGTTCACGTGCTGCAGGAAGTACTGGCGGGCAGCCTGCTTGTCACGTTCGAACTGGATCCTGCCGTCCTCGTCGTACAGGTTCAGCATCGCGTTGAGCGCGTGGTAATCCAGATCCGTCTCTTCGCGGATGATGTCCTCTACATTGCGGTCTTCAGCGAGCTCGCGCACAGTTTGTCCAATCCTAGGTTGACAGCGTCGACATCATCCTGAGTGCCCAGGAGTTCGACTCGATACATGAGGGGTACTTGACACTTTGCCGCGACCTTGACGGCCGCGCGGCAGTAGTCCTCGCCGAAGTTCGTGTTTCCGGCGCCGATGACACCGACGAGATGACGTCGGTTCTCTTCGACATTGAGGAATCTGATGACTTGCTTGGGAACAGCCCCGCGATTGCGGCCGGCCCCATATGTGGGGGTGACGAGAACGAATGGCTCATCCACTCGCAGCGTCGGCTCCGTGGTCAACGTCGGCAGCCGCACTGCCGGGTGACGCAGCTTCGCGACGAAGCGGTGCGTGTACTCGGAGTTGGCAGAGAAGTAGACCAGCAGCATTGTCAGGCCACGACGGACGCAGACTGTTCGCCGGTCAGGGTGGCGATCTTGTCGGGACGGAAGCCCGACCAATGGTCGTTGTCGGTGACGACGACAGGAGCCTGCATGTAGCCCATCGCCTTGACGACATCGAGGGCGTTCTCGTCGACGCTGAGATCGACCGACTTGTACTTCAGGCCCTTGGCGTCGAGAGCACGGTAGGTGGCGTTGCACTGGACGCAAGCTGGCTTGGTGTACACGGTGATCATGACGACTCCTTCAATCTGCTGTGCAGTTCGGCATTCTGATGGCTGTGACCGTGTCCCGTCAACTGCTCGATCATGATGAATATCACCAGGCGCAGGCTCAGGGGTGACCACTAGATGTTGTGTTCGGGTTAGACCTTACCCCTATATCCAGTGTTACACCAGTGTCATTCGGAGGTTCCACACCCTGTGTCATCACCGTCCACAATCGTCCACAGGCTGTGAACGACACTCGTGTAGTTCGATCACCTGCGCGGACGCTGGCATCGGCGGCTTCCAGATTCATTTTCGGCTCTTTTTCCACCGACGTTTTCCACCGCTTTCCACAGGAAAACTTTTTGCCTGTGGGCATGTTGCGGAACCCTCGATCGACGATTTCGACCTCCTCCATGCGGTGCCGGTCACGTCGTAGCGGAGGCGATCATCACAGCACCTCCTCCCATCTGTCTGTCGGTCCCACCGACGCTACAGCTCGGTCCTGACATGAGATGGCCCCGCCGTGAACGGAGGGTGGCTGGCCGGCGGGAGCAGACCGGGACGCGGTCGAAGTGTGTCAGCACTGCAACGTCGACGGCTGTTGCGTGTCAGTGCCACCCAATATGCTGGAGACCACAGAAACGCACCGCACTGCGTGACTGACGAGCACAGTGACACCGAGCGACCAGTGACACCGAGAGACTGAGGGACCATGACGGCAACGGCACCGGCGAACACGCAGGAGATCGCGCACGCACAGACGATCCTCAAGGCCTTGGAGTCCTACCTCGACCATTTCGTCGTCGGGCAGCAGCGGCTGCGCGAATCCCTGCTCATCGGGCTCCTCTCCAGCGGTCATCTGCTGTTGGAGAGCGTGCCGGGGCTGGCGAAGACCACGGCCGCCGCCGCGTTGGCCAATGCCGTGGACGGACAGTTCTCCCGCATCCAGTGCACCCCTGACCTGCTGCCGGCCGACATCATCGGCTCGCAGATCTACAACGCGCATGAGGGCTCGTTCAATACGGTGCTCGGCCCCGTGCATGCGAACATCGTCCTCCTCGACGAGATCAACCGGTCATCGGCGAAGACCCAGTCGGCGATGCTCGAGGCCATGCAGGAGAAGCAGACGACGATCGGCGGCAAACGCTTCGAACTCCCCCGCCCCTTCCTCGTCATGGCCACCCAGAACCCGATCGAGCAGGAGGGCACCTACCAGCTGCCGGAAGCTCAGCTCGATCGGTTCATGATCAAGGATCTGCTCACCCACCCGAACCCCGGCGAGGAGGTCGAGATCCTCTCCCGCCTCGACTCCGGAGTCTTCGACAAGGATTCGGTGCCCGATCCGGCCTGCACCCTCGACGATGTCGTGACCATGCAGAGCTATGCCCGCACCGTCTACATCGACCCGGCCATCACCCGCTACCTCGTCGAACTCGTCCACGCCACCCGCAATACGACGAAGTACCTCGGGCGATTCGCCCCATACATCGAATACGGAGCCAGCCCGCGTGCCTCCATCGCGTTCACGAACGCCGGCCGGGCACTGGCGATGATCCGCGGCCGCAACTACGTCATCCCCGAAGACATCAAGGACCTCGCCCACAGAGTGCTGGCCCACCGCATCCAACTGGGCTTCGAAGCCGCCGCCGAGAACATCACGAGCGCCCAGATCGTCGACGCCCTCCTCATGGCCGTGCCGACCCCCTGAGCGGCGATACCCATGACTGTCCTGCTCAATCGCATCAAGGCGCGGATGACCATCCACGCCCACCGGCGGACCCGGCGCCTCCTCGACGGGGACTACTCCTCGGTCTTCCACGGCCACAGCCTCGACTTCGATGATCTGCGCGACTACATCCCCGGTGACGAGATCCGCGACATCGACTGGAAAGCCACCGCCAGACACACCGAGCCCCTGGTCAAACGCTATGTCGCCCACCGCAGGCACATCCTCGGACTCGTCGTCGACACCTCCCGGAACTTCGACGCCGTGACCTCCGCCGGCGCCGACAAACGCCACCTGGCCATCCTCATGGCCGGAATGGTCGGGTACCTCGCCGTCCGCCACGCCGACGACGTCATGCTCATCCACGGCCACGCGAACCACACCACCGCCTCCCCGCGGAAGGGCAGCGAGGCCCACCTCGAACACCTCTTGCAGCAGATCCTCGCCGAGACCGGCACCACCTCCCCCGGGTCGATCAACACTCAGCTGCAGTGGATCACCAGCCACATCAACCGTCGGATGCTGCTCGTCGTCATCTCCGATCAGGCCCCGCTGGGACCGGAGGCCGAAGCGACGATCCGCCGACTGCGCGCCCAACACGAGGTCCTGTGGATCACGATCACCGACGCGGACCTCGCGGGTCTGCCGGCCGCCTCGGCGCCGTTCGACGTCGCCCGCCCCGACCATGGGCTGCCGACCTCGGTGATGACGAAACCCGAGGTCAGACAGGAATTCGCCCTCGCCGAGGCAGCCCGCCGTCAGCAGCGGAACGACCTTCTCGCCAAGCTGGGGATCGCCCACATCGAAATCGATCACCCGAAGTCGGCCCTCGGCCGCCTCCACACTCTTCTGCTGAGGCACCGCCGTGGGCCCCGCTGAACTCATCGGGCCCCTGGAGGTCTCACCGGCGTGGTACGTGGCGGCCTGCTTCGTGCTGCTGCTGGTGCTCGGAAACGTCTTCGCCCCGCTCTTCCGCTCCGCTGCCGGAGTCACCGCGGCGGAAGGTCCGCGCATCCCGATTCCCGTGCGCAGCACCTACCTCTCCCGCATCAGCGCGGTGGAGACGGGCTTGAGCGCCGAGTCCGCGGACGTGCGCGAATCGGCACAGGAACTGGCAGCGATCGTGCGCGAATTCGCCCATGACGCGTGGGGCGTCAAAGCCGAACATCTGACCTACCGCGATGCGGCCGTCGCCGGTCTCGATGACCTCGCGGACTGCCTGCTCGGCCTCTATGAGGCGGAGTTCGCCGAAGCGGAGCCGGCGGGTCTGCAGCCGCAGATCGCCGAGGCCAGGAAGCTGGTGGCGCGATGGTCCTGATGTTCTGGTGGCTGGCGCTCATCCTGCTGGTCCTCGCCGCGGCCGCGGTCTACTTCTTCCGCCGTCCGAAGTCGACGGAGTCCTCACTGGCCGTGGCTCACAGCGGACGGATGACGAGCCTGCCGAGTTTCCGCAGAGCCATGCGCAGACGGCTGGTGACCACGGTCGCCCTCCTCGGCATCGTCGTCCTCACCGGACTGTCCGCGCTGGCGGGAATCGCTCGCCCGGCCTGGATCGAGACGGTCAACCCGGAACGGAAGATGCGCGATGTCATGCTCTGCCTCGACGTGTCCGGCTCGATGCTCGGCTACGATGCCGATCTGCTCGAGTCCTACCAGGAACTCGTCGACCGCTTCGACGGCGAACGCATCGGACTGACCGTCTTCAACGCCACCGCGGTCTCCGCATTCCCGCTCACCGACGACTACGACATGGTCCAGAACTACCTCGCCGAGGCCGAGGAGGGGTTCCGCACCTGGGGTGCCGAGGGCACCGACTACTCATGGTCGACCTCGCCCCCGAACATCGGCGGCTCCTCACTCATCGGCGACGGGCTCGTCAGCTGCGTCGACAACTTCGACCGACAGGACGAGGACCGGTCCCGGTCGATCATCTTCGCCACGGACAATATGCTCGCCGGTCAGCCGCTCTTCGAACTCAACGAAGCCGCCGATATCGCCGTCGACGCGAAGGTCCGCGTCTACAGCCTCTCCCCTCCCTCGGTGCTGACGACCACTCAGACGAAGGAGCTGCGTTCCGTGTCCGACCGCACCGGCGGCGAACAGTTCGACATGGGCTCGGCCTCGACGATCGACCGCATCGTCGAAGAGATCCAGAGCCAGGAGGCGGCGAACACGCCCGGGCGGTCGTACACGATCGTCCATGACATGCCGATGGTTCCGCTCGGCATCGCCGTCTTCGGCCTCGCCGGAGTGTTCGTGCTGGCATGGAGGACGAAATCATGATCTTCGATCCCGTGTTCACCTGGTTCGGCTGGGGCTTCCTCGTCCTCGCCCTGCTCACCGTGTGCATCATCCCGGTCATCCGCGGCGACGGTCCGCGCTGGAGGTGGTTCGCCCGCATTGGCGTCGTCGCCCTGCTCGCGCTCGCTCTGGCCCGCCCCGGCGTCCCCATCAAATCCTCGACCGAGGAGTACGAGACGCGAGCCGATGTGTACTTCGTCGTCGATGTCACGACGTCGATGGCCGCCGAGGACTTCGACGGCAACGACACCCGTCTGACCGGGGTCAAGGAGGACATGCTCGAACTCGCCGATGCCTTCCCCGGCACCCGGCTGAGCATCATCACCTTCGCGTCGACCGCAGCCACCGTGATGCCGCTGACGACCGATCACGCCGCCTTCGCCTCCGCCGTCGACGTCCTCGAACCCGAGTCGTCGATGAACTCGAGGGGCTCATCGATCACCGAGGCCGGTGAGGAGCTCGAGAAGCGGATGACGTCGAACGATGAGGACCGCCCGGAGAACAAGAACGTCGTGTTCTACTTCGGCGACGGTGAGCAGACCGTGTCGGAGACCCCGGAATCGTGGTCGTCGTTCGCTTCCCGCATCGACAGCGGAGCCGTCTTCGGATACGGGACCGAACAAGGCGGGAAGATGCGCGACAGTCAGCCGTTCGGCTACGGCTCCGGAGTCGGTGATCCCGGCACTGCGCCCGGCATCGGCGACCCCGATGACCCCGACGACGATCAGGCACCACCCGAATATGTCCAGGACCGCAACGGCGAACCCGGGATCTCGACGATCGACGAGGGCAACCTGCGCCGGATCGCCTCGGACCTCGGCGTCGACTACCACCATCGCGACGGAAACGGCGCGATCTCCAGCGTCTACACCGCTCCGAAATACGATCAGGCCCTGGTGAGGAAGGACGGCCGGGTCACCGTCGACGAATACTATTGGGTCCCGCTCATCCTCGTCTTCGCGTGGATCGCCGTGGAGCTCGTCTTCGGAGTCCGCGAATATCTTCGCCTCAAGGCGATCACCCCGAAACGCCCTCGCCGAGGCGGCCCGCCCGGTCCCGGCGGCCCGGTTCCCTACCAGCAGGTCCCCCAGCAGGCCGTTCCCCATCAGGCGGTTCCCCATGGGCCGTCGCCTCACCAATCGGCGCCCTACCGGGGAGGTCCGCGATGAACCGTGTGAAGAACCTGTGGTCACGGCGGCGCCGGATCACGAAGATCAACCTCATCCTCGGCACCATATTCGCCCTGGTGTTCGGCTATATCGCGATGGCCACCTATTTCGGAACGGCCTCGCAGGTCCGATACACCTCGAATGACTTCCCCGGTGCGAAGAAGGCGGCGACGGCGTTCCTTCGGGTCAGCCCGTTCCAACGCCACATCGGCTACTTCAACCGCGGCACCGCCGAGGCGGCCGTCGGCGATTTCGATGCCGCCCAGACCGACCTCGAATCCGCTTTGGAGATCGCTCCGACCTCGGCCGAGTGTGCGGTGCGGATCAACCTGTCCTATGTCTACGAGAAGCAGGCAGATCAGATCGCCTCGCAGGACCCCGACCAGTCGCAGGAGCTCTACGACCGATCGCTGAAGACGCTCGAGGACGCGCCCGAGGAGTGCCAGCCGAAGAAGAGCGAAGAGAAGCAGAAGAGCAGCCAGGCGAAGGAACGCGTCGAGGACAAGAAGCAGGGCGAGAAGGCCAAGGAAGAGGGAACCGACGACAGCGAGTCCGATGACGAGGATTCGCAGGATCAGGACTCCGACGACGACACATCCTCCGGAGACGAGGGCCAGGAATCCGGCGAGGAGGGGAAGCCGGACGATTCATCGGGCAAGTCCGAACGTGAGAAGAAGCGAGACGAGCTCGAGAAGCGCCGCGAGGACTCCGAACGCCAACAGCGACAGCAGGGCCCAGGCGGCGACGGCGGCCGGTCGACCCCGGAGAAACCCTGGTGATCACCGGCGCGGGCCTCCGATCGCTCGGGCGAGAGGCTGCGGCGCCGCTGCCCTGTGACATCATGAGTCCATGACCGTCTCCGACCCCGCCGCCTCAGATCCAGCTTCGTCCTCCACGCCCGGAACGTCGTCGTCGAACGCATCCGGCTCCGCCGCTTCGGTGTCCCCCTCCTCCGCGGCCGTGCCGCGGCTGCGGGCCGCCCTGGAGACCTTCCCTCCCTATATTCCGGGCAAACCTCCCCGCCGCGTCGACGGCTTGGAGTCGTTCAAACTCTCCTCGAACGAGAACTTCCTGCCTCCTCTGCCGGCAGTCCTCGACACCATGGTCGCCCATGCGACGAACCCCGCGCTCTACCCCGACGATGCCGCACTGGCCCTGCGTCAGGGACTGGCCGACCGCCTCGGCGTCGGACTGGATCAGCTCGTCGTGACCACCGGAGCCAGCGAACTGCTCGTCGCGCTGACCCAGATCACCTCGGACGCCACCACCGAGGCGATCTATCCGTGGCCGTCGTTCGAGATGTACCCGCAGACCACCGGGCTCGCCGGTTCCACTCGCCACGAGGTGCCGCTGACGGCCGACGGCCGTCAGGACCTCGCCGCGATGGCGGCGGCGATCACCGAGGCCACCAGCCTCATCATCCTGTGCTCACCCAACAACCCGACCGGCCCGGTGCTGCGCGATGACGAGGTCCGCGCTTTCCTCGACACAGTCCCTGCCCACGTCCTCGTCGCCCTCGACGAAGCCTACTGGGAGTTCGCCACCGCACCCGGCCGAGCCGATGGACTCGGTCTCGTCCGCGACTATCCGAATCTCGTTCTGCTGCGCACCTTCTCCAAGGCCCACGGGCTCGCCGGACTGCGCGTCGGCTACGCCGTCGCCCATCCGCCGGTCATAGCAGGACTGCTCAAGGCCGTCGTCCCCTTCGGCGTCACCGACCTCAGCCAGGCCGCCGCCCTCGAATCCCTCAATCACTGGGACGACGTGCTCGAGCGGGCCGGCGAGATCGCACAGACCCGCGATGCCTTCGCGGCCGCTCTGCGCGAACAGGGGTGGGACGTGCCCGAAGCACAGGCGAACTATGTCTGGCTGCCGTTGGGTGAGAAATCCGATGCCTTCGAAGACGCCTGCGTCGAGCAGGCCGTAGCGGTGCGCAACCTCGGTGCCGGTGTGCGCATCAGCATCGGCGAGGACGAAGCACTGGCCCGGGTGCTTGAGATCGCCGAACGCTTCCGCATCGAACACTTCGAGGAGTAGTCAGCGAGCACAGCCGGGCAGAAGACTGCCGCGCAGAACACTGTGCCGGGCAGCCGGTGAGAGGTCAGCCTTGAGAGGTGAGCCTAGAGTTCGGCGAGTTCGAGGGCCATCGACACCGCCTGACGCGTTTCGGCACGGGAGAGGTCGCGGCCGAGCAGCTTCTCGATCTTCGCCAACCGTGCCCGCACCGTATGCCGGTGGACTCCCAATTCGGCGGCGATGCGCTCCCGTGCCCCGGAGGCGGCGATGAACACCCGCAGAGTCTCCAACAGCTCCTGACCACCACGGGCCCGGAAGAGCTCGCCGAGGATGCGCTCGACGAACCGGTCGGCAGCCTCCTCATCGACGGCCGAGAGCAGCGCCCTGACCTCGGACGCCTCGGACTCATGCTGCGTCCGCCACAGCATCCACGTGTGATGGAGCTGCCCCAATGGCAGTCTCTTCTCCGCAAGCACGTCCAGGCCGGTGGCCTCGGCTGCCTTCGCCACCAGCTCGTCGAGCCCACGCTCCTGCGCCCCGACGACTCCGAGCAGCGAACCGGTGCGGGTGAGCAGACTCCGCCCGACGATGTCGGCGATGAGGCGTTCGGCGGAGTCGCCGCGGACACCGCCGAAGATGTGCATCCCCACTGTCGCCACCGGCGCCAGTCCCGTCACCCGCGTCCACTCCCCGCGCGCCTGACCATCGGCCAGATCGGTGTCGAAGAGCAGCGACCGACCGGAGGGAACGGGCAGATCCGCCAACGACATCGCCAACAGCGCCGCGGCGGTCGACAGCAGCAGGGCACGTGTCTTCGGGGATCCGGCCGCCTCGGCGGGGGTGAGAATCCACCCGAGCGGATGGTCACCGCCGATCGGAACGGCCTCGACGATCCGCGAACCGGTGCGGATCAGTCGAGGTCCCGCCGTCGGTTTCAACGACTCCTCGATGAGCGCCGAACGCACGTCGGCCTCGGCATCGTCCCCGCTCAACGCCCGCCCGGTCGGCGAGACGAACCGGACCGGAGCCTCCAGCGTCTCCGCCAGATCGGCCACGAGAGCAGCAGGCCCCTCACCGGCCAACGCGGTCGCGAAACGACGTGCGGCGCTGCTCGCCCGGGTCAGCTCCCTGTTGGTCTCGGCCTCACGCATCCGGGTGAAGGCATCGACGACGGCGACGAACGGCACCGGCTCGGGCACTCCGAACAGCGCCAGCCCCGCCTCCTGCGCGGCGGCGACGAGCTTCGGCGGGACCTGCTGCCACGGCAGGTCGGAGCCCAGACCGATGCCGAGCGCATGCACGCCGACGAACTTGAGGCGGCGCACATAGTCCGCGACCGTGTCCCCGCCGAGGTCCTGGCCGACCCCGATCGTCAGCAGCACCTCACCGCCGGCAAGCCATTCGTCGACCTCCGGAAGCTCCGAGGAATGGACGATCGTGACATCCTGCTCAGCTGCGGTGGGCGAATCGACGATGACGTCGAGCGCGAGTTCGGTGCGTGACCAGATCTGTTCCAAGGTGACCATGCACCCGATTCTATCCACATCGGACAGCACCGAGTTCAATTACTCCACTTTGGATATCGGTGTTGTGTGACCCAGGTCCTAGGCTGAGGACACAACCTCCGACCCATCGGGGTCGGGTCAGCCGCCACGACGAAGGAGAAGCCAGTGACGTCTCAGCCGCTCGGCCCTGCCGACTACAGCAAGACACCCCGCTACGCGGGCCCCCCGACGTTCGGACTGCTGCCTCGCATCGACGAGGTCGAAGCCGAACGTCCCGGCGAGAAGATCGACGTCAAGGTCATCGGCATCCCCTTCGACGCCGGCGTCAGCTACCGTCCCGGCGCCCGCTTCGGACCCGCTCACATCCGCCAGTCCTCGAAGCTGCTGCGCCCCTACAACCAGGCCACGAACGTCCACCCGTTCACCTGGCAGCAGGTCGCCGACTGCGGTGACCTCGGCGTCAACCCCTTCGACATCGAAGAGGCCATCACCACCGTCGAGGCCAACGCCGACGCGATGCGCGCCGATGGCGCCAAGCTGCTCACCCTCGGCGGAGACCACACCCTGGCCCTGCCGAACCTGCGTTCCCTGCACAAGACGCACGGGAAGATCGCCGTCCTCCACTTCGATGCGCATCTGGACACCTGGGACACCTACTTCGGTGCGCCCTACACCCACGGCACTCCGTTCCGCCGCGCCAGCGAAGAGGGTCTCATCGATATGACCGCGTCGATGCACATCGGCATCCGCGGTCCGCTCTATGGGAAGAAGGACCTCGAAGACGACGAGGTGCTCGGCTTCCAGATCATCCGCAGCGACGAATACCAGTTCACCTCTGTCGCCGACGTCGTCGCCCGCATGCGCAAGCGACTCGGTGATGCGCCTGTCTACATCTCCGTCGACATCGACGTCCTCGATCCGGCGGCCGCTCCCGGCACCGGCACCCCCGAGGCCGGCGGAATGACCAGCCGTGAGCTGCTCAATTCGATCCGCGGACTCCAGGGACTGGGTGTCGTCGGCGCCGAGATCGTCGAGGTCGCCCCGGCCTACGATCACGCCGAGGTCACCGGACTCGCCGCCGCCCATGTCGGCTACGAGATCCTGTCCCTGTGGGCGGCGGAGAACAACGGAATCACGGCGCCCTCCGGCCCGTCCGGCAGCGCCCTCGGAGTCTGAGCATGAACGACGAACACAACGTCCGCAACGGCGGTCGCGCAGTGGTGGCGACCCTGGCCGCCCACGGTGTCGATACGATCTTCGGCATCCCCGGCACCCACAACCTCGAGTTCTACCGGCATCTGCCGGAGTTCGGGATCCGCGCCGTGACACCGCGGCACGAGCAGGGAGCCGGCTACGGTGCCGACGGGTACTACGTCGTCTCCGGCAAACCCGGGGTCGTCATCACGACCTCGGGGCCGGGACTGACCAATGTCATCACCGCCGCCGCGACCGCCTATGCCGAGTCCCGCCCGATGCTCATCCTCTCCCCCGGTGTGCCCACCGGTTTCGAACGCGCCGACGTCGGCATGCTGCACGAGACGAAGGACTCCTCCGGTGCGGTGGGCCACCTCCTCGTGTCCTCCCAGCGCACCCGCACCGCCGAAGGCGCCGCTCAGGCCGTCGCCGAGGCGTTCGCCATGTTCGACTCGGCCCGTCCCGGACCCGTGCACATCGAGGTTCCCCTCGACGTGCTCGAGGGGGCATGGAACGGCAGCGTTCCGGTCCCGTTCGCGGGACGCCGCCCCGGACTCGACGATCATGTCGTGGCCCGTGCCGCCGAGGCGATCCGCACGGCCACGCGCCCGCTGGTCATCGCCGGCGGCGGAGCCCGGCGCGCTCACGCCGAGGTGGCCCGTCTCATCGAGGCCCTCGACGCTCCCCTGGCGACGACGGCCAACGGCAAGGGCATCGTGTCCGAGACGCATCCGCTGTCACTGGGTTCGAACGTGCGCTTCCCCAGCGTGCAGGCCGAATCCGCGGCCGCCGATGTGCTCATCGTGCTCGGATCCGAACTGGCCGACTCCGACCTCTGGGGCGGAGTCATCGGTGCGCAGACGAGCATCGGCGTCCGTGATGACTCTGCCCGGCAGACCGTCATCCGCTGCGATATCGACCCCGACCAGCTGAATAAGAACCTGCCCGGTGACATCCTCGCCTGCGCGGACACCGCGGAGTTCCTCACCGCGCTCATGACCGCGCTCGAGTCAGCAACGGCCACCGCCGCCTCGGCGAGGAATGCCGGAACGGATGCGTCCGAACGACACGGATCGGCCGCCTCGGCGACAGAATCCGGGGCCTCCCGGGTCGCCCGGATCCGGGAGAGCTGGGCCACCGACTTCGACTTCGACGCGATCGGCGCCAGGGTCACCCGGCTCGTCGAAGACGGAGCGGGATCGAACGTCGTCATCTCCGGTGACTCCTCGCAGGTCACCTACGACGGCACCGTGCACGCGCTGACGGCGAGCACACCCGACCAGCTGCTCTACATGCCCGGATTCGCCACCCTGGGCTACGGCATTCCCGCCGCGCTCGGGGCGAAGGTCGCCGACCCTGCGCGTCCGGTCGTGTGCATCCTCGGCGACGGTGCGGCCATGTTCTCCATCCAGGAGCTCATGACCGCGGCCGAGCTGGGACTGGGCATCCCCTTCGTCGTCGTCGACAACGGCGGATACGCGGAGATCGAAGGACAGATGGTCGACCGCGACATCGAACCCTTCGCCGTCAGGCTCGCCCGCCCGGACTTCGCGAAGCTCGGTCAGTCCATGGGCGGGGCCGGGGTGACGATCGCCGAGGCGGACATCGACTCCGCCCTGCCCGCCGCCATCGCCGAGGCGCTCGATCGCAGGGTGCCCACTGCCATTCACATCACCGTCGGCCACTGAGCCGATCCAACAGAGAGGGTCACCGTGGACTCTGCAATTGTCATCATCTATCTCGCCGCCATGGTGGGATTCGGAGTCTGGGGCCGATTCAAGGCCCATAACCAGGAGGACTTCCTCGTCGCCGGGCGCCGCCTCGGCGGGCTGCTCTACACCGGCACGATGTCGGCCGTCGTCCTCGGCGGCGCGTCGACGATCGGCGGTGTGGGCCTCGGCTACACGGCCGGACTGTCGGGCATGTGGCTCGTGCTGTCGATCGGCTTGGGCATCATCGCGCTGTCGCTGTTCTTCGCGCCGAAGATTCAGAAGCTCGAGATCTACACGGTCTCGCAGATGCTCGAACTCCGCTACGGCAGGGGCTCCCGGTTCGTCTCCGGAGCGATCATGACCGCCTACGGTCTGATGATCTCGACGACGTCGACGGTCGCCTACGCGACGGTCTTCCATACCCTGTTCGACCTCAACAAGGTGTGGTCGGTGCTCATCGGCGGCGGCATCGTCATCCTCTATTCGATGCTCGGCGGAATGTGGTCGATCACGCTGACGGACTTCGTGCAGTTCTTCATCCAGACGATCGGCATCTTCCTCATCATGCTGCCGCTCGTGCTCTCGAAGTCCGGGGGCATCGGTCAGCTGTTCTCCTCGCTGCCCGACACGCACACCTCACCGGTGGGCATCGGCTGGCAGGCGATCCTCGGCTACATCCTCATCTACACCCTCGGTCTGCTCATCGGCCAGGACATCTGGCAGCGCGTGTTCACCGCCCGCAGCCCGGGAGTGGCCCGGTGGGGCGGATTCTCCGCGGGCGTCTACTGCCTGCTCTACGCCGCGGCCGGTGCGCTCATCGGCATGGCCGCGACCACGATCGTGCCCGGCATCGAGGTCCAGGACGATGTGTTCGCCGCCGTCGTCGATGCCTCCATGTCGCCGGTGCTCGGCGGAATCGTGCTGGCTGCGGCGCTGGCCGCAATGATGTCGACGGCGTCCGGTTCGCTCATGGCCGCCTCGACCGTCTGCCGCCAGGACATCGTCGAACCGATCCTCGCCCGCAAGGACATCGTGCCGGCCTCGGCCGGATCGTCTGTGGACGGCGCAGCGACGGATGGGTCGGCCGCCTCGGCGAATGGAACCGGATCGGGAACGAGCGCGAGGTCGACGCTCGTACGGTCGCTGGTGCGCGAGACCGGTGACGAGGTGCGCGACTCGCGCATCTACCTCATCGTGCTCGGTGTCGTCACCCTGGTGCTCGCGATGATCATGCCCAGCGTCGTCGAGGCGCTGACCGTGGCGTACAACCTGCTGGTGGCCGGCCTGTTCATCCCGATCCTCGGCGGCCTCGTGTTCAAGCGCGGCACGATCGTCGGCGTCATGGCCGGCATGATCCTCGGTGCCGTGACCACCGTGGTGGTGATGATCACGATGGGCATCTACTCGAACGAGGCGATCTACCTCGGCCTCATCGCCTCGCTGGTCGGCTACCTCGTCGGGTCCTTCGCATCGAAGCCGACCTCCCCGGAGGTCATGGCCGCCTGGAAGGAACGCATCAACCGCTGATTACTACCTGACGGCGGCCCAGCAACCTCGCGCGAGGTTGCTGGGCCGCCGTCAGGT
>OMJG01000593.1_pt1 | contig 25865 bp, 23 predicted proteins | sample 1646431 | NCBI WGS metagenome assembly OMJG01 (sample SAMN03771674, study PRJEB25209) | food metagenome | isolation source: Cotija cheese | place: Mexico:Jalisco,Michoacan | collected 2011-12-12
GGTTGTAGAAGACGATGGCGCCGACGCCGGCGGCGATCGCCAGCACCAGGACCAGCACCAGGGTGGTGAATGCCAGGTTCTTGAAGAACCGGCCCACCCGCGAGCCCCTCTTCCGGTGCCTGGGACGGGAGCCGCGTGCGTTGCGTGTCGGGCGTGATCCGGTGTCGGCGGAATGGCGTGCGGGTCGGGACTCGCCGCCATCGCGTCTGGGATCCGCCATACATGTCCTCCACAGTTCGCAGGTGACACAGGCGCCGGTGGTGGCTCCTGTGTCCTGAGCCGGAACGCAGCAGTCCATGGAGCGGACAGGAGATCGCGACCATGGTGTGGCTGCGGTTGCGCGTCAGAGGTTACAAGCTCGGTCTTCCGGCTCTGTAAGTGCCACCCCCCACAAGCACGGGAACCTGAACCGGCGGATGCGGAACGGGCCGGCCGGCGACGGCGATGGCCGGACCGGCCTCATCGAGATTCGCAGTTCGGGAATGTTACGAGCCCCACGCCGGTTACAGTAGGCGATAGTTGACGTATCACCATTCCAGTCGTCGGGGCAGAGCCCTGGAAGGAAGAAGCATCATGGCAAAGGTCACCATCTTCGGTGCGGGCAACATGGGCAAGGCGATCGACGGGGTCCTGAGCGCCGGCGGCGCGCAGGTCTCCCACATCACCAGCGGGGACGCCGGTGCGACCATCGAGGGAGAGGTCGTCGTCCTGGCCGTCCCCTACACGGCCTTCGACGACATCGTTGCGAAGTACTCCGACCAGCTCGCCGGAAAGGTCGTCGTCGACATCACCAACCCGCTGGACTTCACCACCTTCAAGCTGCTGCCCGCGGCCGACTCCTCGGCCGCCGCCGAGCTGGCCCCCAAGCTGCCGAACTCGAAGGTGATCAAGGCCTTCAACACGAACTTCGCCGCCACCCTGGCCACCGGCCGGGTGGGCGAGGACACCACCACCGTTCTGGTGGCCGGTGACGACGCCGACGCCAAGGAGCAGCTCGGAGCCCTGGTGACCGGAGGCGGCCTGGGCTACGTGGACGCCGGAGACCTGTCCCAGGCCCGCCAGCTCGAGGCGGTCGGCGCACTCCAGCTCGGCCTCGCTGTCGGTGGCAAGATCCCCTGGACCGGTGGCTTCGCCATTGTGAAGTGAGTCCGTGGGATTGAGTCCTGCCATATTCCGGCCCCCGGGTGGATAATCCACGTCGCGTCCGGGATGTGGCAGAACTCGTCTCAGCCGGACCGGACCCTCGAATGAGTTCTGCCCTGAGACCGGCACGGCAGGGACAATCCACCCGGTGCGGCTGTGGTGGCAGAACTCGTCGGCCGGGGGAGGCCGGAACCCGCCGCCCGAGCCGTGCGCCCCGATTTCGACGAGCGAGAGATCGGGCGGTGACCCGGCGGACCGCGGGTAGAGTCCTTCGGTGACTTCTCCCCAGCAGCCCCAGGAACAGCCCGCCGGTGCCCCGGCCCTCAGCACCACCCTGCTGGCGGCCCTGGCGCTGCTCTCGGCCGCCGGGCCACTGGGCACCGACATGTACCTGCCCACCCTGGTGAGGATGGCCGGGGAACTGGGCACCACCTCGTCGATGACCCAGTTCACGCTGAGCGCCTTCATGATCGGCATGGCCGTCGGTCAGCTGCTCATCGGGCCGCTGTCGGACTCCTACGGTCGACGCCGCCTGCTCATCGGCGGTTCGGTGGTGTTCTTCCTCACCTCGGCCGCCGCGGCCTTCGCGAACTCCATCGGGCTGGTCATCGGCCTGCGTTTCCTCATGGGTGCGGCCGGGGGCACCGGATCAGTATTGTCGCGGGCGATCATCCCCGACCTGGCCCACGGCCGGGCGGCCGCTCGCGGATTCTCGGTGATGATGGCCATCCAGGGATTCGCCCCGGTGCTGGCCCCGATCCTCGGCGGTCTGCTCGCCGAACCCATCGGCTGGCGGGGCATTTTCGCCGTCCTGGCGGGATTCAACCTGCTGATGGTGGCCGCGGCCGTCCTCATGGTCCCCGAGTCCCTGCCTGCGGCACGGCGCGCTCCCGGCGGGCTGCGGCGACTGTTCCCCAGCATCGCGATGATCAGCCGGCGCCGGGTCTTCGTCGGCCACGCCCTGTCGATGGCCGTGATGTTCGGTGTGATGTTCTCCTACATCTCGGCCTCGCCCTTCGTGCTTCAGCGCCAGCTCGGCCTGAGATCGACGATGTACTCCCTGGCCTTCGCCGCCAACGCCGTGATGGTGACCCTGGCGTCTATCCTCAACACCCGCTTCATCAAGCACTTCAGCCTGCGCGGGATCGTGCGCACCGGCCTGACTCTCGGGTTCGTGGGATCGGCGGGGCTCGTCCTCAACGGCCTGTTCGGCCCGTGGCTGTGGGTCACCCTGCCGCTGCTGTCGGTGACCGTCTTCGGAATGGGCCTGGTGATGGGCAATGCGACTGCTCTGGGGGCGGCCCAGGTGCGCGATGCCGCCGGCGCCGGCTCGGCGATGATGGGAACCCTGCAGTTCCTGGTCGCCGGGATCGTCTCCCCGCTGGTCGGTCTGGGCTCCAACCCGGCCCTCACGATGGCCGTCGTGATGCTGGTCTGCGCCGTACTGGCCAATGCTGCCCACTACCTGGTGGCTCGGCCGACCTCTGAGTGAGATGCGCACCCTCGCCGGGTGCGCATATTGCTAGCTGGAGGGCCTGAGCTCGCACCAGGCGGGTCGGAATCGGCCCTCCAGTTAGCAATATGCGCAGCCCGTATCACCTGGACGGGACAGCCCGGTCAGCGCGCGAGCTCCCCGATCTCCCTGACCGTCCGGCGCAGTGTCGCGGCGAGATCGTCCACGGCGCCGGACTCGGAATGGATCGTCACCCCGAAGGCGGTGAGCACCAGGGAGACGGCCAGCTCGGCCGTCCTCTCGTCACCGGTGCGCCGGGCGGTGAGGGCCGTGAGGTCCTTGCGGATGGCGCTCATCTGGGGGCCGAGGTCGTCGACCAGCTCGGGCCTCTCGGCCACCAGCCGGCGCAGCGCCCCGAGATCCGCCGGGACGGTGACGTGGGAGACCAGCAGCCCGCACAGGTCGCCGACCGGGTTCCCGGCCCCCGCCAGGAAGTGCTTCCGATCCTCGTCGCCCAGCGGATCCACAGTCACCCCGAGCACCGCCGCCGTCTTCGAGGGGAAGTAGTTGAAGAAGGTCCGCACCGAGATGTCGGCCCCGGCGCTGATCTCCTCAACGGTCACCTGGTCCAGACCGCGCTCCAGCGCCAGGCCGAGGGCGGCGGCGTGGATGGTGGCCCGGGTGCGCCTCTTCTTCCGCTCCCGCAGGCCACCCTCCTCCCGACGGTCGGACGTTGACGCCGCCGCTGGCTCCCTGGCACCCATCAGGCCGGCTCGGGGAAGGCTCCGCCGGCCGACTGCTCGGCGGCCCGGTGCTCCCCGGCGCGCTCCTCCAGCGCCGAACGCTCCCTCAGCGGCGGAACCCGGAAGAACCAGGTGAGCACGAAGGCGAGCAGGATCACTGCCAGACCCACCCAGTAGACCGTCTTCGCGGAATTGTCGAAGCCGGTCATGAAGGGCTGGGAGAGGGCCGGATCGGCTCCCTTGAGGAAGGAGGTGTCGGATGTGCTGCTCGACGAGGCCTGTCCGCTCGCTCCGGCGGAGCCGTTGCGGATCTGCTCGGTGAGCTTGGGCACCACGGCGTCGACGACATGACTGCGCTGGTCGGCCTTGGAGTAGTCGACCGCCAGCTTCCCGTTGATGACGCTGACGTGCTGCTTGGTGGCGACCGTCCGAAGGGCCGTCTGCTGAGCGGCCGGGGTCAGTTTCGCGACCTGCTGGTTGATGGCGGCCTGCATCGCGGCCTTCTGGGCGGCCGACGGTTGTGCGGCCGAGGCGGTGCCCCCGCTCTGGGCCGCCTGCGCCTTGGCCTGCTTCTGGGCCGCGGCGGTCACCTGGGCGCGCACCTGGGAGGCCACCTGCGCATTCACCTTCGTGGTCGCCTGGTCGAGACCCTTGGCGTAGTTCGCCTTCACCTCGTCGGTGATGGGCGACCACATCTGTTTCATGATCGCCTTGTTGTTCGAGGCGGTTGCGACCTTCGGATCCAGTGCGGCGTTCATGGCTGCCGTCATCGTCGGCTCGTCACCCATCGCATTGGTGATATTCGTCGGCATCACGGAGAACAGCACCGACAGCAGCACCGCGGTGCCCATCGTCCCGCCGATCTGGCGGAAGAAGGTCGACGAGCTGGTGGCCACGCCCATGTCCCGGCCGGGAACCGCGTTCTGGCTGGCCTGGGTGAGGGCCTGCATGAGGAAGCCCAGGCCCAGCCCGAGCACGAACATGCCGATCATCATGTGCCACAGCTCGTGCCCGACGGCCCATAGTAGAAGCAGGTAGCCGCAGGCCGTCACGGCGGTGCCGACCTTCGGGAACCACCCGTACCTGGCGGTGCGCGCGATGATGAGACCGGCGGTGATCGAGGAGACCATGAGGCCCAGCACCATCGGGAGGGTGGCGAATCCCGATTCGGTCGGCGTCAGCCCCTCGACGATCTGCAGGTACAGCGGGATGGTCATCATGGCCCCGAACATGCCGAATCCGACCAGCATGCCGAGCACTGACGCCCAGGAGAAGGCGTGGTAGCGGAAGAGTCGCAGCGGCAGGATGGCGTCGTCGCCGACGGCCCGCTCGATGAGGATGAAGGAGACTATGCCGACGGCCGAGATGACGTAGCAGGCGATCGAACCGAGGGAGGTCCAGCCCCAGGAGCGGCCCTGCTCGGCCACCAGAAGCAGCGGCACCAGGGCGACGACGACGGTCGTGGCACCCCACCAGTCCACCCGCGGCCGGTTGGAGGACTCGAAGCGCGGCAGGTGCAGGAAGAGGAAGACCATCGTGATGGCCAGGATGCCCACCGGCACGTTCACCAGGAAGACCCATCGCCAACCGGAGATCCACAGGATCGAGGAGGCGTCGGAGAAGATGCCGCCGATGAGCGGGCCGATCACCGTCGAGATACCGAAGGTGGCCAGGAAGTAGCCCTGATACTTGGCGCGCTCGCGGGGGGCGAGCATGTCGCCCATGATGGCCAGCGGCAGGGACATGAGGCCGCCGGCGCCGATTCCCTGGAAGGCCCGGAAGGCCGCCAGCATGAGCATCGACGTCGAGAAGGCCGAGGCCAGCGACCCGACGATGAAGATCCCGATCGCCGCCAGGAACAGCGGACGTCGGCCGAAGAGGTCGGACAGCTTGCCGTAGATCGGCGTCATGATCGTCGAGGTGATGAGGTAGGCCGTCGTCACCCAGGCCTGCTGGTCCAGGCCGTCGAGGTCGTCCCCGATGGTGCGGATCGCGGTGGAGACGATCGTCTGGTCCAGCGAGCTGAGGAACATGGCCGTCATCAGCGCCGCGACCACGAGCATGATCTGACGGTGACTCATGAGGGGAGCTCTGGGCTCCTCGGTTGCCGTCACGACGGCCGGCGCTTCGCTTGCGGTCATCGGGATACCTGCGATTCATCAGGACAGGTGCATCGGGGCGTCCTGGATCCGGCACGGTCGGCGAGGGCGCCCCGCGTCCCTGCGGATGGAAGTTCGACGCGGTTGCGCGCCGGACTGCGGTAGAAACTAGCGCGGCATTGCAGACACTGCAATATTTTCAGGTGACGTCGCGGTGAATTCCTCCGGCAGCGGACAAGGCCTCCGACTGACGCGCATTTCCCCTAGTGGGAGCGGATTGATCGATGCAGGTCGGGTAGATGCGGACGGGGACGTGCTGACCGTTCAGAGGGGGCGGACGTCCTGATCGGGGACGCCGTCCTCGTTCATGTCGGGGCCGCGGGCGATCCGCGAGTCGTGGTGCAGCAGCAGCCCGCCGAGGACCGCCGAGATCAGGGATCCGACCAGGACCGCGGCCCGTGCCTCGTCGATCGCGACGCCGTCGCGGAAGGACAGCCCGGCGATGAGCATCGACACCGTGAATCCGATACCGCACAGCAGACCCACCGGCAGCAGATCCCGTGTGCCGACGGCGTCGGGCAGTCGCAGCGCGGTCCACCGGGTCAGCGCGGCGCTGGTGAGGAGGACGCCCACCGGCTTGCCGATCACCAGGGCGGCCGTCACCGCCCACACCAGCGGATGCGTGAACAGGCCCCCATCGCCGCCGGATCCCGTCAGGGAGATCGGCACCCCGGCCGCGAAGAGAGCGAAGACCGGCAGGGCGATGGCATTGGAGAGGGGCCCCACGAGCTGTCCCAGTCTGGTGGCCCGCGAGACCGTCTCGCCCTCGCGCCGGACGGCGGGGGCGACGAGTCCCAGGGCCACTCCGGCGATGGTGGCGTGCACCCCCGAGGCGTGCATGCACCACCAGGCGATCAACGCCACCGGGATGAGAAGCCACCAGCGCATTTTCCGGCGTCGCACCAGGATGGCGAAGACCGCCACCGCCGCCCCGGCCGCCAGCAGGGCGAGGAGGTTCAGCCCATGGGAGTAGAAGATCGCGATGACGAGGATGCCGATGAGGTCGTCGACCACGGCCATGGTGAGCAGGAAGATCCTCAGCCCCGAGGGCAGTCCGCGCCCGGCGATCACCAGCACCGCCAGTGAGAAGGCGATGTCGGTGGCGGTGGGGATCGCCCAGCCGTGCAGGTACTGCGTGCTGGAGGTGGCCACGATCACCGCGGTGTAGATGATCGCAGGCACCGCCACGCCGCCGCAGGCCGCCAGGATCGGGACGGCCGCCTTCCGGGGGTCGTGCAGGCTGCCGACCCGGATCTCGGAGATGAGTTCCAGGCCGATGGTGAAGAAGAAGATCGCGAGCAGCCCGTCCTGGGCCCATTGCGAGACGGTGAGATCCAGCCCGATCGACGCGGGTCCCAGCACGGTCTGAGACAAAGCTCGGAAGGCCGGCCCGCTGGGCGCATTGGCCAGCGCGAGACCGATGATCGCGCCGATCAGGACGAGGACGCCGCCGGTGGTCTCCCGGTTGAGGAAGGCTCTGGTGCGGGTGAGGGTCGAGGTGGTCATCGGGCTCCTGGGGCATTCGGGCATGTGCAGCCGTCGTCACCCCGAGGCCACGGGGCGGTCGACCAGGCTTCCCGACACACCGGTACCGACGTTAACACGGCGCCCCGTTCACGCGGCGCCCCGTTCACGAGGGGGCCGCTCATCCGCAAGAACCACCTCGCAAAGTTTGTAAGGCCCAAACAAATTTGCTTGGTGAGGCAAGAAGAGAGATGCTGGGTGTACGGAAGACGTCACGGGGAGAGCGATGAGCGCAAGCACAGTCCTCGAGCCCACAGATCAACGAGCAGGCGGTCGCCTGGTCGCGCCGGTCAACGGCCCGTCGCTTCAGGAGATCAACGGCACCGTCGCGGTGCCGGACTCAGGGACCGGATTCTGGCGGACGCTGGCCCGCTACGCCGGCCCCGGTGCCCTGGTGGCGGTGGGCTACATGGATCCCGGCAACTGGGTGACGTCGATCGGCGGCGGCGCGAAGTACGGCTACAGCCTCCTGTCGGTGGTGCTCGTCTCCAGCCTCATCGCGATGCTGCTGCAGTACATGACCGCCAAGCTCGGCATCGTCACCGGGATGGATCTCGCCCAGGCCACCCGCGCCCACGTCGGACGACGGGCCGGGATCGTGCTGTGGATCGTCACCGAGCTGGCGATCATGGCCACCGACATCGCCGAGGTGATCGGCGCGGCGATCGCCCTCCATCTGCTCTTCGGCATTCCGCTGACCGTCGGCGTCGCACTGACCGTCCTCGACGTCTTCGTCCTCCTGCTCCTGCTGCAGGTGGGCTTCCGCAAGATCGAGGCCATCGTCGTCACCCTCATCCTCACGATCATGGCCGTCTTCATCTACGAGGTGGCGATGGCCGGTCCCGTGGCTTCCCACGTCCTGTCGGGCTTCGTGCCGCACAGCTCCCTGCTGGGAAGCGGGCAGCTCACCATGGCACTGGGCATCGTCGGCGCCACCGTGATGCCCCACAACCTGTACCTGCACTCGGCGATCGTCCAGTCCCGCGGCTACGACCGCTCCAGCGTCGAGGCCAAGCGGCAGGCGGTCCGCTTCTCCACCATCGACTCCAATATGGAGCTGACGATGGCTTTCATCGTCAATTCGCTGCTGCTGATGCTCGGCGCCGCCATGTTCTTCGGTACCGGCGAGGAGCTGGGCACACTTGGATCGGTCTTCAACGCCCTGCAGGACTCGAAGATCGCCGGCGCCGTCGCGAGTCCGCTACTCGCCATCCTCTTCGCGGTGGCCCTGCTGGCCTCGGGCCAGAACTCGACGATCACCGGGACGCTGACCGGCCAGGTCGTGATGGAGGGGTTCATCCGGATGCGCATCCCGCTGTGGCTGCGCCGGATCGTCACCCGCGTCATCGCGATCATCCCGGTGATCACCTGCACGATCATCTTCGGCGGCGACGAGGCCGCCCTGGATCGGCTGCTCATCGACTCCCAGGTCTTCCTGTGCATCGCGCTGCCGGTGTCGATGATCCCGCTCGTCCGCTTCACCTCGTCGAGGAAGATCATGGGCGAGTTCGCCAACCGCCGCTGGGTGAGCGTGCTCGGGTGGACGGCCACCGTCGTCCTCACCGTCCTCAACCTTCAACTCGTCTGGCAGGTGCTGAGCTGATCCATGAGGCAGCGGGGCGACCTCCTTGCATCCCCCCGGGCGGTGCCCTGCGACCCGGTCCGGTCCGCGTCGTCGGCCGGACCAGACCGGGTCAGGCGGGTTCGGTGATGATCTCGGCGGCCGCCGGGGAGCCCAGCACGACCGGCACGGCGCCGTTCACCGAGATCCTCACGTCCTCGGTGTAGGGGGGTGGGTCCAGCACCTTCAGGGTGCTGGCCGGCTCCAGGCCGAGCTCGGCGAAGTAGCGCAGCAGCTGCGAGTCGTCGGTGAGGATCCGCATCACGCGGACCGAGGCCCCGGGCTCAAGATCGACGAGGGAGCGGGCCTGCGGGGTGTGCGGCAGGCGACCGCGGGAGTCGGGGATGGGATCGCCGTGCGGATCCCTTGAAGGGTGGTCCAGGGCGACGTCGATCCGTTCCACGAGCCGGTCGGAGACGACGTGCTCCAGGACGTCGGCCTCCTCGTGCACCTCGTCCCAGGAGTAGCCGAGGGTGCGCACCAGGAAGGTCTCCAGGAGACGGTGACGCCGCACCACCTGCACCGCGATCCGGGTGCCCAGCGGGGTCAGCGTGATCTTGCCGTAGCGCTCGTGGACCACCAGGCCGTCCTCGGCCATCCGGCGCACCGAGTCGGAGACCGTCGAGGTGTGCAGGCCCATCTCGGCGGCCAGCATCGAGTTGCTGACGTGGCGGCCCTGTTCGGTGCCCAGCCCCCACAGCACCTTGAGCATCTGCTCGCGCGCGGCGGTGACCCCCTCGGTGCCCGGTGCGGGGGATCCGTGCGGTGTGGCGCTCATACCCTGAACATAACCGCATCAGTCGCACCGGGCTCAGCCACGCCGCTCAGATCGCGAGGAAGCCGATGATCTCGAGCCACCCGATGGTCTTCACCGATCCAGAGGACATGTCGGCGGCCCAGCCCATGTCGAAGGAGGCGAGGTTCTTCTCCGCGGCGGCGTCTGCCTGCTTCTGGGCGTAGGCGATCTTCATGGAGTTGACGATCTCCAGGGGGAAGTGGATCTTGTGGCCCTCGGCGACGGCCTTGGGGGAGTCGCCCGGGGCGACGAAGGTCGACTTGATCACGAATCCGTCATCGGTGTTGCGGAACTGGTGGAAGGCCCCGACGTGGAAGTTGGTGTCGTCGCTCTTGGTGGTCATCTCCCCGAAGGTGCCGGTGAAGTCCGGGGCCGCGGTGAGGGGCAGCCCTTCGGGCCGGTATCGAGGGGGACCCGGTCTCGGGGTGGCAGGAGTTCGCCCATGCCGTCGCCGACCTGCGTCCGGGCGCCCTGCTGCCGGCCTTCGCAGCCCAGTTTGTCACCGGCGACCGGGTGTCGGGAGCCGTCGAGGAACAGCGCGAACGGTCCCTGACCGCCGTGCAACGGATACTCGACCAGGCGAAGCGTGCGGGGGCGGTGCGCCAGGATCTCACGGCCACCCAGTTCCAGATGGGGATCGCCTCGATCACCCGCCCGCTGCCCGACGTCGCGGTGCCGCGACTGGCCGAGCACGAGGCATGGCTGGTCGACGTCTACCTGCGCGGACTGCGCCCCTGATCGGGCCGGGGCCACTGGGCCAGGGCGATGACGCGCACCAAGAAGAGGCCCCTCCGCTCGCCCGGCGCACCGCCGTGGTTGGATTGTTCTGACATCCTTCGCCGCCGAACTGTGCCGCCCGGTCCACGGGCGCTTCTCGGCGGAGACTGTCCGATCACGCGGAGATGAGAGAGACATGACGACGGGTTATCAGCCGAACGAGTTCGAATTCGGTAGCGACGACGACGGAGAGTTCGTCCGGATCATGGCCCGGGGACACCAGGTGCTCTCCTCCCCGGGCATCAACCAGGGTTCGGCCTTCTCTCTGGACGATCGCACCGCCCTGGGCCTCAACGGCCTGCTTCCCTCCGGGGTGACGACCCTGTCGGGCCAGCTCAAGCGGGTCTACGCCCAGTACCGGTCCCAGCCCGACGCGCTGAGCAAGTACCTCTATCTCAACGCCATGCACGACCGCAACGAGGTGCTCTACTTCGCCCTGCTCACCGAGCACATCGAGGAGATGATGCCGATCGTCTACACCCCGACCATCGGGCAGGCGATCGAGGAGTACTCCCACTGGTATCAGCGTCCCCGCGGGGTCTTCCTGTCGATCGACAATCCCGACAAGGTGGAGGTGGCCCTCGGCGCGATGGGTCACCGCGCCGACGACGTCGACCTCATCGTCGTCACCGACTCCGAGGGGATCCTCGGGATCGGCGACCAGGGCGTCGGCGGCATCGCGATCACCGTCGGCAAGCTGGCTGTCTACACCGCGGCCGCCGGGATCCACCCGCACCGCGTGCTGCCCGTGGTGCTGGACACCGGCACCGACAACCTCGAACTGCTCAACGACGAGTCCTACCTGGGGGCTCGCCATGCCCGGGTGCGCGGTGAGCGCTACGACGACTTCATCGAGCGTTTCGTCACCACCGCTCACAAGCTCTTCCCCAATGCGCTCATCCACTGGGAGGACTTCGGCGCCGGCAACGCCACCCGCATCCTGGCCAAGTACCACTCCGACTACTGCACCTTCAACGACGACATCCAGGGCACCGCGGCGGTGGTCGCCGCCGCGGTGATGGCGGCGGTGAGGGCCTCGGGGGTGCCGCTTCCCGAGCAGCGGATCGTGGTCCACGGGGCCGGCTCGGCGGGCATCGGCATCGCCTCCCTGCTGCGGCGGATCATGATCCAGCAGGGGGTGGACGCCGACGAGGCCCGGTCTCACGTGTGGGGGCTGGGCTCCCGGGGGCTGCTGCGCGAGGGCCTGACGCTGCGCGACTTCCAGCGGGCCTGGGCGCGTCCGTCCTCCGAGCTGGAGGGCTGGACGCTGGATCGGGCAGGCCACTACGAGCTGGCCGACGTCGTCCGCAATGTCCGGCCGACCATCCTCATCGGCTGCTCGGCCCAGGCCGGGGCCTTCAGCGAGGAGATTGTCCGCCAGATGGCCGCCGACTGCGACCGGCCGATCATCATGCCGCTGTCGAACCCGACCCGGAAGGCCGAGGCGGTGCCCTCCGACCTGCTGGAGTGGACCGGCGGGCGGGCCCTCATCGCCACCGGATCCCCCTTCGAACCGGTGCGGTACCAGGGCACGACCTACCGGATCGCCCAGGCCAACAACGCCCTGGTCTTCCCCGGGATCGGGCTGGGGGCCATCACCTCGCGGGCCTCACGGGTCTCGGAGGGGATGATCGCCGCGGCCGCCACGGCCCTGGCGCGCACCGTCAACGCCAGAACCCTGGGCGCCTCCCTGCTGCCCGACATGACGGCGTTGAGGTCCATCTCGGCGCGGGTGGCGCTGGCCGTCGTCGAATCCGCCCAGAACCAGGAGCTGGCGACCGTCGAGCTGGGGGCCAACCCGGTGCAGGCGATCTACGACGCCATGTGGCAGCCCCGCTATCCGCGGATCATCGCCGCCTGAGCCGGGTGCTGAGGGCCCAGGTCTGGAGGCGCCGGGCCTGAGAGGCACTGGACATCTGGATCGGGCGGGCTGTGGTCAGGCGATCTTTCTGGGGCCGCCGTCCTCACGGGAGGCGACCGGGGGGGTCGCGGTGATCTCGCCGAGATGGCGGGCGGGCCCGGCGCTGCGCGAACGCTTCCGGGAGGTGATCATCTGGGTGAGCCGGCTCGCCGACAGGCCGACGCTCTGGGCGATGGTGCCCAACGGCACCCCCGCCTTGCGGGCGTCCTGCACGGCACCCATGAATCGATCGGTCGCCATGCTCTCGATGTTCCGAAGCCCCTGCAGCAACGCCGCTGACTCCCAGACCGCGTTGAGCGCGGCCTGCTGCTTCTCGTCAAGATCAGCCATGGTGCGAAGTTTAGTCGACGTCGGTCGCCGCACCACGGACTCCGCTGTGAGTGTCCTGAGGATCGGTACCGCCGCAGGGAGCTGTGCGGTGCGTTGCGTGGCGCGCCGGGCGGCGCTCGCTTGCGCGATGCGTCACTCTTGATTCAGGGACGACTCCGGGAGGTGACCCGATGACGCAGCGGCGGGATGGCATCGTCGATGTGCTCGACGTCGTGGTCGGGCGGGTGCTCGCCGAGATCTCGGCGGTCGACACCGACCCCGGCATCAACCCGGACGCCTTCGTCCGCGAGCGCTACCGGGGATCGCGCACCTCGGCCGGCGGCGGCGAGGTGGTGCGTCTGGAACTGGCAAGCGGGGTCACCGCCACCGTCCTGGTGCGCGGGCTGCGGCTGGACATGGTGATAGAGGTGCGCGGACGCCGACGGGATCTCGAGGTGCCAGACGGCCGGTTCGCCGACGCACTGTTGAGGTTCGTGAGTTGATAGGAGAGGGCCATGGCTGAGGAGTTCACGTCGGATCGGGCGGAGATCGGGGCCCTGCTGGCCGACGACCTGCCGCTGCTGCTGCGGGCCCTGCAGCTGTGGCTGGTGCAGCTTCAGAAGGTGATCGAGTCCCTGGAAGGGGCCGATCTCGACGAGGAGAAGACGCGCCGTCTCGAGGTGCATCAGGCCGAGCGCACCCGGGTGCTGGATCTGGTGGCGTCGATCAGCGCCTCGATCACCGGGAAGCCGAAGGCCGATCTCACCCGTGACGACGTCGCCGCGGCGAGGCGGTTCATCACCGAGTCCTGGAGCTGATCTGCCGGCCGCTCAGCCGGTGATCTCGAAGCCGCGCAACCCCTGGACCTCGCGCTCGTTGGTGTGCAGTCCGGTGACGGTGGCGCTGCTGGGGCCGTCGTGGAGCCATTCGACCATGGCGTTGACGGCGTAGGCCGGGCCCTCGAGCTCGCACTCGACGGTTCCGTCATAGCGGTTGGCGACGGTGCCGTTGACGCCGAGCTGCTGGGCCTTGGCCTGGGTGTAGTACCGGAAGCCGACCCCTTGGACGATGCCCTTGACGACGGCGTGGACGTGAATCGTCTGCTCGCTCATGCCCCCATGGTGCCCCGGATCCGCCGCTCAACAGGGGTTCTCGTGCCCTCCGAGGCGGAGGAATTACTCCCAACACGCCGTCCCACAGCTCTGCGGGGCGTCAGGACGGCGTGTTGGGAGTAAAAATCCCCGGGCGCGGTCACGGACCGCACCCGCAGCGCGTGGCCACGGATGCGGACCTGACTTCCAGCAGTGCTGACCGCCGAGGGGGGGCAGCGAGCGCCGGGACGCGGTCGCAGACCCGAGCCGCAGCGGCAGGCCGGCGACGCCGACCTGACCGCTGCGGAGTTACCGCCCGGGGGTTGCCAGGGGGTCGTCCCCCGGCATGATCAGGCCTGCGGCAGGATCCCCAGGTGCGAGTACTTGGCCGGGGGGTTGGCCAGGGCGTCGCGATCGATGACGGCCCGGGCGTCCAGGGCGATGGCCCCCGACGGAGAGACGGTCAGCGGGTTCATCTCGGTCTCGGTGATCTCCGGGTGCTCGGCCACCAGGGTCGAGAACCGGGTGATGACCTTCACCAGGGCGTCGACGTCGGCACCCTCGGCGCCGCGGTAGCCCTTGATGAGCGGCCAGATCCGCAGCGACTCGACCATTCGGCGGGCCAGCCCGGCGTCGACCGGGGCGAGCTGGAGGGCGGAGTCCTTGAGGATCTCGGCGGAGGTGCCGCCGGCGGCGACCATGATGGTCTGGCCGAAGGAGGCGTCGCGGGTGGATCCGAGGATGAGCTCGGCATTGCCTGCCGGGACCATCTGCTCGATGACGACTCCCTCGATGCGGGCCTCGGGCACGGCGGCGGTGGCGTTGGCCACGATCTTCTCGTAGGCCGCCTTGACCTCCTCGGCGTTCTGCGGTCCGACGACCACGCCGCCGACATCGGTCTTGTGGGTGATGTCGGGGGAGGCGATCTTCGCCACTACCGGGTAGCCCATCGCGTCGGCGAGCTCGGCGGCCTGGTCGGCGCTGGTGGCCAGCTTCGGCAGGGCGACCGGGATGCCGTAGGCGTCGAAGAGCTCCTTGGTCTCGGTCTCGGGGAGCAGCCCGGTCTCGGGCACCGAGGCGATGAGTCGGGCGGCCTTCTCACGGTCCGGGGTGAAGTCGTCGGCCGGGGCGGGGATCGACGCCGCGGCGGCGTCGACGGCGTCCTGGGAGGCGACCTCGTTCATGAAGGCGTCGACGGCGTTCTCGGGGAACTCGAAGGTGGGGATGCCCGCTGCGGCGAGCTTCGCGGTGGCCTTGTCGTTCTCGACGCCGCCGCCCATCCACACGGCCAGTACCGGCTTGGTGGTGGTCGCCGCGGCGGCGATCACGGCGTCGGCCGAGCCGATGATGTCGGTCATGGCCTGCGGGGTGAGGATGACCAGGATGCCGTCGGCGTCCTCCTCGGTGACGGCCGCGGCGATGGCGGCCTCGTAGCGCTTGGCGGGGGCGTCGCCGAGGACGTCGATCGGGTTGGCGTGGGACCACGCGGTGGGCAGGACCTCGTTGAGGGCGTCCAGGGTGCTCTCGGAGATCTCGGCGAGGCGTCCGCCGCGCTCGGCCAGGGCGTCGACCGACATGACGCCGGGGCCGCCGGCGTTGGTGACGACCGCCAGGGTCGGCTTGTGGGCGATCCGGTCGGCGGCCAGCAGCTCGATGGTGTGGTACAGGTCGGAGATCCGCAGCACCCGGGTGACGCCGACCCGCTCGAAGGCGGCGTTGTACACCGAGTCGGCACCGGCCATGGCGCCGGTGTGGGAGACGGCGGCCTTGGCGGAGGCGGCGAAGCGTCCGGCCTTGTAGACGATGAGGGGCTTCTTGGCGGTGAACCTGCGGGCCGCGGTGGTGAAGGCCTGGGCGTCGGAGATCGACTCGGCGTAGACGACGGCCGAGTGGGTCTCGGGATCGTCGGCCAGGTAGTCCAGCATGGCGGCCAGTTCGACGTCGGCGGCGTTGCCCAGGGTGGCGATCTTGGAGAAGCCGATGCCCTTGCCGATCGCCCACTCGATGAGGGCGGCCGTCAGGGCGCCGGACTGGGAGACCAGGGCGATATTGCCCGGCTTGGGGGTGTGGGCGGCGAATGTGGCGTTGAGCCTGCGCTCGGGAACCTGGAGGCCCAGGCAGTTCGGGCCGAGGAGGCGCATGCCGTTCTTCCGGCAGACGGCGACGACCTTGTCCTCCATGGCGCGGCCCTCGGGGCCGACCTCGCGGAATCCGGCGGCCAGGCAGACGATGCCCTTGATGCCCGCCTCGGCGCACTGCTGGACGACGCCCAGGACGCCGGCCGCGGGCACACACAGGATGGCCATGTCGGGGGACTCGGGGGTCTCCAGGACGCTCGGGAATGCCGGGACGCCGCCGATCGACTCGTGCTTGGGATTGATGGGGTAGACGACACCCTGGAAATTGCTCTCCAGCAGGTTGCGCACAACCATGTGCCCGAGATTCGTGGGTTTCGTGCCCGCACCCACCACTGCGACTCGGTGCGGTGCGAACAGACAATCCAGATCAGTGGTCATCGGGTTAGGACCTCCATGTCAAAACGTGTCACCCGGCGTCTGGCGTCCAGGCCATTGACACGTTATCACCGCGATTCGCCGGACTTCCGGGCGGGTCCCGGGATTGAATCGGGGGCAATGAGGAATCGCTTTCCGTGACAGCTGAACGCTATTGTGATGTGACAAGTCCGGGGCACTTCCGGCGCCCAGACACCGGTGACATGGCGTCACCGGAGAGGCGATGCGGACGCCGTGATCCGCCCGGCGGGCGCCGCGGGTGCCCTGGGACCGGGTGCCCTAGGATTGGCCCCAGGAGACCACCCGACGAAGGATGGGGACGCGATGATGCCCGATGGCGGGTCGCAGGAGACGCCGGAGGAGCCCGGCCGGCAGGCTCACAGCACGGCGGACGGGCACCTGGGCCGGCTGCGCCGGATCCGCGAGCGGGCTGTCCTGGGGGGTGGCGCCGGAGCTCTGGAACGCCAGCACCAGAAGGGCAAGCTCAGCGCCCGGGAGAGACTCGCAATCCTTCTCGACGACGGGTCATTTCAGGAGCTCGGGGCCCTGGCCACCCACCAGGTGACCGATTTCGGAATGTCCGAGAAGCGCTTTCCCGGAGACGGCGTCGTCACCGGGCTGGGCAAGATCAACGGCCGCCGGGTGGCCGTGTACGCCCAGGACTTCACCGTTCTCGGCGGGTCATTCAGCCAGGTCCAGGCGCAGAAGATCAACCGCGTCCAGGATCTCGCCCTGGAGAGCGGCATCCCGATCGTCGGCCTCAACGACTCCGGCGGCGCCCGGGTACAGGAGGGGGTCCGCAGCCTGGCCGCCTACGGCGAGGTGTTCTCGCGAAATGTCAGGTCATCGGGTGTCATACCGCAGATCAGCGTCATCATGGGGCCCTGCGCCGGCGGTGCCGTCTACTCCCCGGCGCTGACCGACTTCACCATCATGGTCGACGAGACCTCCGCGATGTTCCTCACCGGCCCCGGCGTGGTGGCCTCGGTGACCGGCGAGCAGGTGAGCGCCCAGGAGCTCGGCGGGGCCGGCGTCCACGCCGGGCGCAGCGGCAACGCGCAGTTCGAGGCCTCCTCGGAGGCCGAGGCGATCGAACTGGTCCAACTGCTGCTGAGCTACCTGCCCTCCAATACCGCCGAGGAGGCACCGGCCCTGGTCACCGACGACTCCCCGGACCGGATGGACGATGCCCTCAACTCCGTCGTCCCCGCCGATGAGGGCCTCGCCTACGACATGCGCGCCGTCCTGGAATCCGTCGTCGACGCCGAGAGCCTGCTGGAGGTGCACAAGGGCTTCGCCCCCAACGCCATCGTCGCCTTCGCCAGGCTGGACGGCCGCCCGGTCGGCATCGTCGCCAACCAGCCCGCCGTGATGTCCGGGGTGCTCGACATCGACTCCTCGGACAAGATCAGCCGCTTCGTGCGGATCTGCGACGTCTACTCGATCCCCGTCATCACCTTCGTCGACTGCCCTGGATATCTGCCCGGCGTCGAGCAGGAGTACAACGGCGTCATCCGGCACGGCGCCAAGATCATCTACGCCTACTGCCAGGCCACCGTCCCGAAGATCTCGGTGACCGTCCGCAAGGCCATCGGCGGGTCCTATGTGGCCCTGAGCTCCAAGCAGATGGGGGCCGACGTCACCTTCGCCTGGCCCACCGCGCAGATCGCCGTGATGGGCGCCGAGGGGGCCGCGCCCCTGGTCAACGGCCGCGCGATCCGCGAGGCCGACGATCCCGACGTCGCCCGCTCCCAGTTCATCGAGGAGTACCGGGAGCAGTTCCTCAACCCCTACCGGGCCGCCGACCTGGGGCAGATCGACGAGGTGATCGAGCCCCGCGAGACCAGGCCGCGGCTCATCCGCGCCCTGGAGGTGCTGCAGACCAAGGTCGCCGACACCGTGCCCAAGAAGCACGGCCTGTTCCCGGTGTGAGGAGGACGTCGTGAAGAATCTCGGCTGGGGGCTGGAGATGACACTTCTGGGGATGGGCGCGGTGTTCCTGCTGCTCATCATGCTCATGGGTGTGCTCATGGCGGTCGGACGGATCGACCGGCTGAGCCTGCGGCGTCGCGGATCCGAGCAGCTCGAGGCACCCCGTGAGGAGGAGGATGACCGGGCCGTCGACGTCGTCGTCTCCGATCCCTCCGGGCTCACCCCCGAGCAGATCGCGGCGATCGGCGTCGCCGTCATGGTGCACGTCGAGGTCCGCCGCAAGGAGGCCGCGCCGGTGCACCGCGTCCACCCTCCCGGATCGCGGCTGTGGGCCAGCCGGTGGGTGGCCGATGGACGCTCGGCCCAGATGCACAACACCCAGATGCACAGAACAGGGAGATGACCGTGCGCCGCTACACCATCACCGTCGCCGGAACCGCCCACGAGATCGAGGTGGAGGAGACCAGCGCCACCCGCTTCCAGGTGCGCGTCGACGGGCAGGACGTCGACGTCGAGCTCACCTCCCACCAGGACGCCGGCGACAGCCCGGTCGTCCCGCAGATCGATCCGCGGCCCGAGTCCGAGCCCGCGAGGGCGCCCAGGGTGCCCCGGCAGGTGCGCACCCGCGACACCGGAAGCCCCTCCCCGGCCGTGTCCGGGGGAGCCGACCTCGCCTACTCGATGACCGCACCGATGCCCGGCGTCATCGCCTCGGTGGACGCCCGGCCCGGCGACCAGGTGCCCAAGGGCCGGACGGTGCTGGTTCTGGAGGCCATGAAGATGAAGAACGAGCTGCACGCCAGCCGCTCAGGCGTCATCGCGGAGGTCCTGGTGGCCGAGGGCGACCAGGTGAAGTACGGGCAGCCCCTGCTGCGCTTCGAGAAGGCCTGACGATGGACCCGACGACATGGGACAACCTGCTGAGGGGGATCCTCAACGTCCAGTGGCAGGGACTGGTGATGATCGCCGTCGGCCTGCTGCTCATCTGGCTGGCCATCGCCAAGGAGTACGAGCCGCTTCTTCTGCTGCCCATCGGCGCCGGCTGCGTGCTGGCCAATATGCCGGTCTCCTCGATGCTCGGCGAGCACGGGATGCTCAGCATCTTCTACAACGTCGGCGTCGCCAACGAGCTCTTCCCGCTGCTCATCTTCATAGGTATCGGCGCGATGACCGATTTCGGGCCCCTGCTGGAGAACCCGAAGATGGTGCTGCTGGGGGCCGCTGGCCAGTTCGGCATCTTCCTCACCCTGATCCTGGCCCTGCTGCTCGGCTTCGACCGCCCCGAGGCGGCGTCCATCGGCATCATCGGCGCCATCGACGGACCGACGTCGATCTACGTCTCCGGGAAACTAGCCCCCGATCTGCTCGGGCCGATCACGGTGGCCGCCTATTCGTACATGTCCCTGGTGCCGATCATCATGCCGCCGGTCATGAGGCTGCTCACCACGAAGAAGGAGCGCACCATCCGGATGGCCTACTCCCAGCGCCAGATCAGCGCTCGGACGCGCATCATCTTCCCCATCGTCGTCACCATCGTGGTGGGCATCCTGGTGCCCTTCGCGCTGCCGCTCATCGGATCGCTGATGCTCGGCAACCTGATGCGGGAGTCCCATGTGGTGGAGCGGCTCACCGGGGCCGCCCAGAACGAACTCACCAATATCGTCACCCTGCTGCTGGGCCTGGCGATCGGATCGACGATGGTCGGCACCCAGTTCCTCAAGGTGCAGACCCTGATGATCCTGGTGCTGGGGCTCGTCGCCTTCGTCCTGGACACCGCCGCCGGGGTGTGCTTCGGCAAACTGCTCAATGTGTTCTCCCGCGATGGCTTCAACCCGCTCATCGGGGCCGCCGGGATCAGCGCCTTCCCGATGGCCGCCCGGGTGGTGCAGCAGGAGGTGAGCAGGGAGGATGACGGCAACTTCGTCCTGATGCACGCCATGGGGGCCAACGCCGCCGGTCAGGTCGCTTCGGCCATGGCCGGGGGCGTGCTGCTGGCCCTGATGGGGAGTTTCTAGTCGTCGTCTCCCTCCTTGCTCGCCAGGGTTCGCTGACTCCCTGAACGGGTCGTGTCCGCGGCCGCGTTGAGTTCGGCCATATGTCGGGCGCCGGCTGGATAATCCACCCCGCGGCCGACATATGGCAGAACTCATTCCCGATCCTCCTCGAGTGAACAGCCCCTGCACAGGACGCTCAGTTCGGATGCGCGAACGAACAGCAGGACGGCGTCGGATGTGACCATCTCCCGTGGTGCGGAACTAGCGTTGAATCATGGCTGATGAGATCGAGTTCGGTACCGGAGGGTGGCGGGCCGTCATCGCCGACACCTTCACCAAGGCAAACGTCCGTCGGGTCGCCCAGGGCCTGGCCGACCGCATCCACGACGAGGACGTGGCCGACCGCCCCGTCGTCATCGGCTACGACCAGCGCTTCCTCTCCCCGGAATTCGCCTGGTGGGCCGCCGAGGTGCTCGCCGGCAACGGCATCCACGTCCGCGTCATCGACCGCCCCGCCCCCACCCCCATGATCATGTGGACAGTCCGCGACAAGGGCTGCGCCTACGGGATGGCGATCACCGCCTCCCACAACCCCGCCACCTACAACGGCATCAAGATCTTCACCGAGGGCGGCCGCGACGCCGAGGTGGAGGTCACCGGCCCCCTCCAGGCCCGCATCAACACCATCGCCGACGCCGACATCAAGGCCCTGGGCCGCGACGAGGCCGTCGAACAGGGCCTGGTGAGGGTGCAGACCTCGATGAACTGGTACATCGACTCGATCCTCGACCAGGTGGATCTGGACGTCATCCGCCACGCCCACCTCAAGATCGTCCTCGACCCGATGTTCGGGGTCTCCAAGACCTGCCTGCAGACCATCCTGCTCACCGCCCGCTGCGACGTCGACACCATCCACGAGCGCCGCGACACCCTCTTCGGCGGGCGCCTGCCCTCCCCGAACTCCAAGACCCTCAAGGCTCTGGCCGGGGTGGTCGTCGAACGCGGCGCCGATCTGGGCATCGCCACCGACGGCGACGCCGACCGGCTCGGCATCATCGACGACCGGGGCAGTTTCCTGCACCCCAACCAGATCCTCGTGCTGCTGTACTCCTACCTGTTGGAGGAGAAGGGCTGGATCGGCCCCTGCGTGCGAAACCTCGCCACCACCCACCTGCTCGACCGGGTCGCCGAGGCCCACGGGCAGACCTGCTACGAGGTGCCCGTCGGCTTCAAGTGGGTGTCCTCCAAGATGGCCGAGACCGGCGCGGTGATCGGCGGAGAGTCCTCCGGCGGCCTCACCGTCAAGGGCCACATCGCCGGTAAGGACGGCGTCTATGCCGGAACCCTGCTGGTGGAGATGATCGCCAGGAAGGGCAAGCCGCTCTCCCAGATCTACGCCGACATCGAGAAGCGCTACGGGCGCCTCGAGATGATCGAGGACGACTTCTCCTTCGCCCCCGAGGCCAAGGAGGGGCTCAAGAAGCGGATCTACGTCGACCAGGACCTGCCCGATTTCGACGTCGAGATCGACCACATCTCCGACATGGACGGCATCAAGGTGTACTTCGCCAACGGAGGCTGGATCATCGTGAGGTTCTCCGGCACCGAACCTCTGCTGCGGGTCTTCTGCGAGATGCCCGACGCCGCCTCGGCCCGGCGGTGCATCGACGCGGTGGTGGCCAAGTACGGGCTCTAATTCGCGAGGTGGCAACCCCCTTCGAACCCCTGGCGGGGACCCTGTTCGGGTCGGGTGCGCGTCGTGCAGACTCTGGCGCGACGTGAGACCTCACTAGTGAGAGGAGGGGGCGGTGGCGGGCCGTCACTCCACCCTGGCCAACCCCTCCTCCAGTACCCCGGCCAGGGTGCCGTGGGTCGCCCTCAGGCCCAGCGCGACCATTCCGGCGCCGGCGGCGATGACACCGGCGGTCACCGCCATCGTCACCGGTGACATCACCAACGCCGCTCCCACAAGGGGGAGCAGCACCGCCACCGAGCTGAGGACAGACACCGCCATGACGAACCACAGCGGCCCCAGCACGGCACGGCGTCTGACCTCCTCCTGCTCGGCGGCCGTCATCCCCACCAGATCCAGGCCCACCTCGATGTCGCGGCGGTCCAGTACCGCCGACGTCTGGTTGATGCCCACCGAGCAGGCCACCGTCGCGAAGGCGAAGACGATGGTGAGGATGATGCCGGTCCGGATGTCGCCGATCAGGATCGCCTCGGCCCGATCGGCGCCCGAACCCGACGTCCGGCTCAGCAGCGCCACCCCGGCCCCGCCCGCCACGCCGACGAAGCACACCGAGCCGAGGGCCGAGACCTGACGCCAGGCCGCCTTAGGGGACTCCAGCACCATCCGGGCGGCCACCAGGGCCGGCGCCGTGCGGGCCCGGCGCAGCCGGCTTCGGAAGTGCACCGCCAGCAGCTTCGGCCCGACGATGTTGATCACGGTCAGGCCGGCTCCGATCGCCAGGAGCACGACCATGATCACGATGATCGGCGCGGCCGCCATCCCTAGCCTCGGGGCGATCGCAGCGGTGCCGGCGGCCACCGCCAGCAGGGCTCCGCCGGCGATGATCCGCATCCTCGACACCCCCTGCGCCGAGCTTCGCATCGCCACCCCGAGAGGGGAGATCTCCACCCGTCGCAGGCTCACCGCCGAGCTCGCCAGCGCCAGCACCACCAGTGCGGCGATGACGCCGAGCAGCGGAAGCGGACCGAGCAGCAGGGAGCCCACCCCGATGGGGCCGCCGTTGAAGGGCAGCATGGCGAGCAGCGGCAGGGTGATGGCGTAACCCACCACGCCGATCAACGATCCGGCGAGGGCGTAGGCGCCGGACTCGGCGAGGGTGAGCAGACGCAGGGTCCCTGACGTCGCGCCGAGCAGGCGCAGCGCCGACAGACGGTCGTCGCGGCGTCTGGCCGACAGCCTGGTGGCGGAGGAGGCGAGCGTCACCAGGGGCAGCACCAGCAGCACCACGGCGACTCCCGCCAGCCCTCGGTAGGTGGTCGCCATGTCGCCGGGGATCCGCCAGAACATCGCCGCGCCGGCGGCGACGTCGAGGATGATCGTCGCGATGACGGCGAAGGCGGTCACCGGCAGAGCCCAGGAGCGGCGGTCGGCCAGGGTGGGGCGGGCCAGCATCCGCAGGATCGGCCAGGCGGCGCTCATCGCAGGGCCTCCTGCCTGCTGTTCTCGGTGTGGGCGGCGGTGCCCGGACGCCGCTGATCGGCCACGATCCGGCCGTCGGCCAGGGTGAGGATCCGTCCGCAGGTCCGGGCGACGTTCAGATCGTGGGTGACGACGACCAGAGTGCGGCCGCGCCCGGTGGTCGACTCCAGCAGGGCCCCCATCACCTCCTCGGCGGTGCGGGAATCCAGAGCGCCGGTGGGTTCATCGGCGAAGACGATGGCCGGGTCGGTGACCTGGGCGCGGGCGATCGCCACCCGCTGCGCCTGACCCCCCGACAGCTGCCCGATCCGGCGTCCCTCCAGTCCCGGCAGCCCCAGGGCGGCCAGCCACTGCGAGGCCCGGGCCTCGGCAGTCGTCCGGTCGACGCCGTTGAGCATCAGCGGCAGGGCCACATTCTCGACGGCGGTCAGCTCGGGCACCAGCATCCCCTGCTGGAACACGAATCCGAGCCTCTCGCGTCGCAGCCTGGCGCGGCCGGCGGCGTCCAGCCCGTCGACGCGGATCCCGCCCTCGGACGGCAGCAGCTCGATCGAGCCGGAGTCGGCCGCCAGGATGCCCGACAGGCAGTGAAGCAGGGTGGTCTTCCCGGATCCCGAGGGCCCCATGACGGCCACCGACTCCCCGGCCCCGATGATCGTGCTCACCCCGTCCAGAGCACGGGTGGGGCCGTAGGTCTTGACCAGGGAGTCGGCGATGATGACGGGCGGGTGGCCGGCCAGCGGGTCGCCGGCCTGTGCGGGTGAGGTCTGGTGGACTGTTCGGCTGAGCATGGCTCCAGCCTTCCCGCAGCGGGCCTCGTCGCGGATCATGCCGGGGGGCTGTTCCGGTCCTCATACCGGGGGAGGACTCCGACGCCGCGGCCTGGGGGTTGTCCCGCAGGTGAACCCCTGCTTCCGGACGGGCGCATCGGTCGTACCGTGGGTGCCATGACGACCACTGACCGCTCGCTGCCCACAGATCTTCCGAACCAGCTCCTCATCGGCGGACGATGGGTCGACGCCGACGAGAGTCGTACCTTCGACGTCATCGACCCCGCCACCGAGGACGTCCTCATCTCCATCGCCGACGCCGGTGAGGACCAGGGCCTCGACGCCCTGAGCGCTGCCGTCGACGCCCAGGACGCCTGGGCCGCGACCGCCCCGCGCGAGCGCGCCGAGATCCTGCGCCGGGGATGGGAGATCGTCACCGAACGCAAGGACGACTTCGCCCGCCTCATGACCCTGGAGATGGGCAAGCCGCTCGCCGAGGCCTACGGCGAGGTGACCTACGGCGCCGAGTTCCTCCGCTGGTTCTCCGAGGAGGCCGTGCGGATCCGCGGCGACTACGGCATCCTCCCCGAGGGGAAGGTCCGCCAGCTCGTCATGAAGAGGCCGGTGGGCCCCTGCCTGTTCATCACCCCGTGGAACTTCCCCCTGGCGATGGCCACCCGCAAGTCCGGGCCCGCCCTCGCCGCCGGCTGCACCGTCATCATCCGGCCCGCGTCGTCCACCCCGCTCACCACCCTGCTCTTCGCCAAGGCGATGCAGGACGCCGGGCTGCCCGACGGCGTCCTCAACGTCATCACCGGCCTCGATCACGGCGTCACGGACAAGATCCTCGCCGACCCGCGCCTGCGCAAGCTCTCCTTCACCGGGTCGACCCCGGTCGGGCGCCACCTGCTGTCCCAGGCCTCCGAGCATGTGCTGCGCACCTCGATGGAGTTGGGCGGCAACGCCCCCTTCATCGTCTTCGAGGACGCCGACGTCGACGCCGCCGTCGAGGGGGCCAAGGGCGCCAAGATGCGCAACATGGGCGAGGCCTGCATCTCCGCGAACCGGTTCATCGTCCACGAGTCGGTGGCCGAGGAGTTCACCGAGAAGTTCACGGCGTACATGTCCGGTCTGGTGGTCGGAGACGGGATGGAGAAGGGCACCGACGTCGGGCCGATCATCGGCGAGGGGGACCGACAGAAGATCAACGCCCTCGTCGAGTCGGCGAGGAACGCGGGAGGCACCGTGCTCACAGGCGGCGAGATCCCCTCGGGCAGGGGCTACTTCTACCCGCCCACGGTGATCACCGGGGTGCCCGCCGACGCCGAGGTGATGACCACCGAGATCTTCGGGCCGGTGGCCCCGATCACCACCTTCTCCACCGAGGAGGAGGCGCTCCGGATCGCCAACTCGGTGCCCGTGGGGCTGGCCGGCTACGTCTACACCCGCGATGTCGACCGCATCCAGCGGATGGGCGCGAAGCTGGAGACCGGCATGGTCGGCGCCAACATCGGCGTCTTCTCGAACGCCGCCGCCCCCTTCGGCGGGGTGAAGGAGTCCGGGCTGGGTCGTGAGGGCTCCTACCAGGGGATCGAGGAGTTCCTCGAGACCATCTACGTGGCCCTGCCGAACCCCGCCTGATCTGCTGTACTTTCGGTCACCCCGGCATTCCAGCGCGACGCAGGGGTTCTGGTGGCGTTCTTGTCCCAGACCCCGGGTGTCTCGCTGAAATGCCCGGGTTGCGGCGGGTAGTCCGCCCGGGCGCACCGCCTCAGGTGGTCGTGAGCTCATACGCGGTGAGCTCAGAGGATCGTGAGGAGGTCGCGCTCCCGGGTGAGGTTGGCCCGGGCGGCCGTCTCCCAGGCCGGGGGCGCGACCCGGTAGAGCCACGGGCGACCCAGCAGTTCGGCGATCTGGCCGCGCCGCAGCGCCGACCAGTCTTCGGTC
>OMJG01000594.1_pt1 | contig 25859 bp, 20 predicted proteins | sample 1646431 | NCBI WGS metagenome assembly OMJG01 (sample SAMN03771674, study PRJEB25209) | food metagenome | isolation source: Cotija cheese | place: Mexico:Jalisco,Michoacan | collected 2011-12-12
AGCCCACGGTGGTCGGGGGCCTCTAGGCCGCGCCCGTGCAGCCCGAGATTTGACGCAATCTCGCGGGGAGGGAAGCTGAGGGAAGCTGAGGAGAGCGAAGGCGGTTAATCCTCCGCCAGCCAAGCGTCAATCTCCGCACGCCAACGCGCCTTCGATTCCCGCGAGGCAAAGGACGCCTCAACAGAGGTTCGCGCCAGATGGGCGAGCTCGCGGTCAGAAAACCCGGACCTTCTCAGAATCTCGTACTGATCGGTGAGCCGGGAGAGGAACAGCAGCGGATCGTCGGCGCCAAGTGCGATCTGTGCGCCGGCTTCCATGAGTTGACGGACGGGGACTTGGTCCTCTTCCTTGTACACTCCCAGCGACACATTGGATTCGGGGCAGATCTCAAAGGCCACGCCGGCATCGATGATGCGCCGCGCTAGGTCCATGTCCTCTGTGGCGCGAACGCCGTGCCCGAGCCGGGCGGGCTTAAGATGCGCCATGACGTCGCGCACGTGCTCCGGGCCTAGCAGCTCCCCACCGTGAGGGACAGACGGGATACCGGCGCGGCGGGCGATGTTGAACGCTGCCGCCCACTCGGAGGTGATGCCGCGGCGTTCGTCATTGGACAATCCGAAGCCCACGACGCTCCCGGGCCCGTCCCCGGCGTACTGGGCTGCTAGCCGTGCCAGCGTGCGGGCTTCGAGGGGATGCCGAACGCGGGAGGCGGCAACGATCACGCCCACCTCGATCCCGAATTCGCGGCTGGCATTAGTGGCCTCGTCTAGGACAATCTCTAAGGCAGGGGTGATGCCGCCAACGAAGGGGGCATAGGAGGTGGGATCGATCTGGATCTCGAGGCGTCGGGAGCCTTCGCGGGCATCATCGGCAACGGCCTCGCGAACGATCCGCCGCATGGACTCCTCGGAGCGCACAACGGCGCGGGCGGCATCATAGGCGCGCTGGAACCGAAACCAGCCGCGCTGATCGGCGGGAACTTGCAGGGCCACGTTATCGGTGAGGGTATCGGGCAGGCGTAGGTCCTGCTCGTGAGCCATGGAGGTCAGGCTGGACACGCTGAGGGAACCCGTGAAGTGCAGGTGTAAGTGAGCCTTGGGAAGTTTGTTGAGGTCACGCACGTGGCTATCTTTCCACATAAACCCCGCGATAGCGGAGGCGCGATGGGTGATGCGTGGCGCATCTGACGCCTGAATGTTGTAGAAAAGACCTATGACGTTGCCCGCGCGGTCCGAACATGAGAGCCATGACCTCGCTCTCCTCACCGGAAACGGTGCCGCTGAAATGCTCGCTATGGCCCTTGGCGAGAGGTCGATTGTGCGCTCATGGCGCGTGCATTCGCAGCACCATAGGCCTGGGGCGGGGGTGACGGTGTGCTACGACGTCGTGGTCGATAAAAACCTACAGGACGGCAGAACCGAACGGGATCAAGCGTACTTGTGCGCCTCCACGGCCAAGCTGAAGAATCCCAACCACCCAGCGCTCACCCACCTGCAGGCGGGCGGGACGAAGGTGAGCGTGTGGTTCTACCCGAATGATCCAGAGCTACCGGCGCTGCCGATGGCCTGTTCGCCTTCGCTGATGAGTGAGCTTCTGGGGGAGCCGGTGGGCATCGAGCTGATGAGCTACCGCCCCACCCGCCGCGCCGTAGTTAAGGTGACGCGCACGAACGGGGCGGAGACGTTTGGGAAGGTTCTGCGCCCGGGATCCGCGCAGGATTTGGTTGCGAGGCACCGCGTTTTGGAAGAAGCGAACGTACCGGCGCCTCCCGTTGTTTTTTCTAACGACGACGGCCTAGTCCTCTCCTCCAACCTCCCCGGCGAACCTTTGGCCAATCTGCTCTCGCGAGGTCTTGGGCACCGGGCGCCGTTGGTGATCGGGGACCTAGTGGGGATTCTGGATGCCTTGCCGCAAAGCGCTCTGACATTTCCGGAAAGGCCAGCATGGGCCGATCGCGCGGAACACTACGGGCATGCGGCCGCCACGGCGCTGCCGGAGGCCGGGGCGCGCTGTCAGGATATTGCCCGGCGGGTCAACGCACTGCGGCGGGTAAGCGATCCGGGACCGGTTGTGCCAGTCCACGGGGACTTCTATGAGGCGAACATCTTCATGGTGCGTGGGGGATCGCAGGTTTCTGGGATCATCGATGTAGATTCGATTGGTCCGGGCCACCGCGTGGATGATTTAGCGTGCCTGCTCGGGCATGTGAGCGTTCTGCCGCATCTGGCGCCGCAATCCTATCCGCACGTCAACGATGATCTTGCGCGGTGGGCCAACGCATGCGAACAGTTGGTGGACCCCATTGCATTGAATGCGCGGGCGGCTGGCGTTGTACTGTCCCTGGTGGCCGGGGCGAAAAGGGTGGACGGACGTGAATGGCGGCCCGACGCACTGGGGCGGGTGGCCACCGCTGAAAGGTGGTTGAACCGCGCCGAGGCGTGGGCCGTCAATCGAGGGGTTATGTATTAGGAGCCTTCGGGCTAACCGAGCAGCTTCTGCAGGCGCGTTAGGCCCTCAACGATGTCTTCGTCCGCACGCGCGTAGGACAAGCGCAGGCAACCAGAGTGGCCGAATGCCTCGCCGGGAACCACGGCCACCTCCGCCTCTTCAAGGATGAGAGCAGCTAGTTCTGCGGTGGTATCCACCTCGCGGCCGTTGATCTCCTTGTCGAGGAGTGCCGAAACGTCGGGGTAGAGGTAGAAAGCGCCCTCTGCCTCAGGAACCACAACGCCATCAATCTGGCGGAGCATGCCCAGCATGAGATCACGCCGGCGCTGGAAGGCTGCGCGGTGTTCGGCCACGGCCTCCTGCGGGCCCGTGAGAGCGGCGATGGCGGCGCGCTGGGACACGTTGGCCACGTTCGAGGTGGTGTGAGACTGCATGTTGGTTGCGGCCTTGATGATGTCCTTCGGACCGTACATCCAGCCCACGCGCCACCCGGTCATCGAGTAGGTCTTGGCTACGCCGTTGAGGACGATGGTTTGGTTCGCGAGGTCCGGGACCAAGCTAAGCAAGTAGTTCATGGGCTTGCCGTAGGTAAGGTGTTCGTAGATCTCATCGGTCACAACCCACAGGCCGTGTTCCAGTGCCCACTCGCCAATTGCGGTGAGTTCCTCGGCGGTGTAGACGGCGCCGGTGGGGTTGGACGGCGAACATAGGAGGATCGCCTTGGTGCGGCGGGTGCGGGCCTCTTCCAACTGCTCAAGTGTGACCTTGTAATCGGCCGCAGCGTCTGCGAATACCTTGACGGGGACGCCACCGCATAGGCGCATGGCTTCGGGATAGGTGGTCCAGTACGGGGCCGGGAGGATGATTTCGTCACCGCGGTCCGTGATGGCGGCAAAGGCCTGATAGACGGCCTGCTTGCCGCCGTTGGTCACGAGGATGTTGGCCGGATCAACTTGAACGCCTGAATCTTCCAGCGTCTTATCAGCGATCACCTTGCGCAGCTCGGGTAGGCCGGCCGCGGGGGAGTACTTGTGATTCTTGGGGTCCTTGGCGGCTTCGATGGCTGCCTCAACGATGTGGGGTGCCGTTGGGAAATCTGGTTCGCCAGCACCGAAACCGATGACGGGGCGGCCGGCTGCCTTCAGTGCCTTGGCCTTGGCATCTACTGCGAGAGTTGCGGATTCTTGGATAGCTGCGAGCCGGGATGATACGCGGCGAGCTGGTTCGGTAGATGTAGTCACGGCCCTATCTTCACATGTGGGACGGGGTGAGTATTGTGACGTGAGAATAATGGGACGGCGGGCGGGCCGTGTAGCGGGCCATGGTCATACCTGGCCAGACCAAGACCAAAAGTCCTAGATGGAGGCACTCAAGCCCCAGAGTCTGGCTGGTTTTGAGCGTTGGTGAGGCGGATTGGTTTACCAATTTGTGTGTTGAATCCTACAGTGGCACGCTCTGGCTCGCCTCGCGGCGTTCAAACGGGTAACCTCATCTTCGTTGTGCCGGGCACATTGGCCATTGACCCCCGTGATGGGGCATAATGTTCAAGTGCTCAATGGCCGAAGGGTAGTGGCGCAATTGGTAGCGCATCGGTCTCCAAAACCGACGGTTGGGGGTTCGAGTCCCTCCTACCCTGCTGAGGCGGCCCATGATTGCATGGGCCGCTTTTGTTTAACTACGAACCCAAGTTAAGGAACGATGTGAACGCTGCAAGTAGGAAGAATCCGGCAGATGCCAAGCTGGGCTTCTTCGGGCGTATTGCGCTCTACATTCGCCAGATCTTCGGAGAACTGAAGAAGGTTCAGCGTCCCTCCCGCAGTGAGCTGTGGCAGATGTTCCTGACTGTGATTCTTTTTGTGGCTGTTGTCATGGTTTTCGTGGGACTGCTTGATGCAGCGTTTAGCCAGCTGTCACTTTGGATCTTTGGGTAGGCAACTGCCTGCCCGTTCGATATAGGAAAGTAGGAATAGAGTGCCTGAAGATATCCTCGAGCCCGAGGCCCAAGAGGAGACGTTCGAGGCCACCGAACCTGAAGCCACCGAACAGGGGGCCTCGGCCGCTGAGACAGAACAGTCCGGTGTGCTCTCTGAAGCTGACATTCGTGCCAAGCTCAAGGGCTTAGACGGCCAGTGGTACGTTCTCCATACCTACTCCGGTTACGAGAAGCGCGTTAAGCAGGATCTTGAAGTTCGTATCCACTCCATGAATATGGAGGATTTCATCTTCCAGATCGAAGTGCCGATGGAAGAGGTATTCGAGGTTCGCCGTGGCCAGCGCAAGCTGGTCTCTCGCGTGCGGATGCCCGGGTACGTCATCATTCGTATGGAGATGTCGGACGATGCGTGGCGCGTTGTCCAGTCCACCAACGGAGTCACCGGCTTTGTTGGTAACGGACGCACGCCTGTTGCCCTGAAGGATGACGAGGTTGTCACCATGTTGACCCCCGTTGTGGAAGCAGAAGCAGCAGCCGAAGCGAAGGCCGCTGGTGCGCCTACCGGCGCCGAACCAGCAACGATTTCGCCATACGAGGTTGGCGAATCCGTCACACTTACATCTGAACCGTGGGCTGGAATGCCCGCCACGGTTTCCAGCGTGGATGCCGCTAATCAGCGGCTTACCGTGCTTATGACCCTCGTGGGTCAGGAAACCCCCGTAGAACTGGCCTTCAGCCAGGTGCGCAAGGAGGATTAGCCGAACTCGGCTTTTCCCACCAAAGCGCGTATGCTCGAAGGCTGGCTGCCGCGCCACACCGGCGCGCTGCCGCCTGCCGCTCATGCCATTGCGGCAGTGAAGTATGAAGAAAAGGACCCTACATGCCACCGAAGAAGAAGGTTTCGGGCTACATTAAGCTCCAGATTCCAGCTGGTGCAGCTACTCCTGCTCCGCCGATTGGCCCCGCGCTGGGCCAGCACGGCGTCAACATCATGGAGTTCTGCAAGGCGTACAACGCCGCAACAGAAGCCCAGCGTGGAAACATTGTTCCAGTTGAGATCACCGTGTACGAGGATCGCTCGTTCACCTTCGAACTCAAGACCCCGCCTGCCGCTGAACTCCTGAAGAAGGCAGCCGGCGTTGCAAAGGGCTCTGGTACGCCTCACACGGACAAGGTTGGTCACGTCACGGCTGATCAGCTCCGCGAGATCGCTCAGACCAAGCAGCCCGATCTCAATGCCAACGATATCGATAACGCCGCCCGCATCATTGCTGGCACCGCGCGTTCAATGGGTCTGACAACAGACGCTATCTGATCATCGCACCCTCGTGGTGCAACCTGTGGAAGGGCCTGCGCAGGCCCGTTAACCACAACTGCTCAATAAGGAGAAAGCAGAATGGCTAAGCGCTCAAAGAGCTATCGCAATGCCGCGGCGAAGATCGTCGAAGGCGTGCAGTACAGCCCACTCGAGGCAGTGCGCCTCGCGAAGGAAACTTCGATCACGAAGTTCGATTCCACCGTTGAGGTTATGTTCCGCCTCGGTGTGGATCCTCGCAAGGCGGACCAGATGGTCCGTGGAACCGTCAATCTTCCGCACGGCACCGGCAAGACCGCAAGGGTCATCGTCTTCGCCGTTGGCCAGCGTGCACAGGAAGCCATTGACGCCGGTGCCGACGAGGTTGGTGGCGACGAACTCATCGAGAAGGTAGCCGGTGGCTACGTCGATTTCGATGCTGCGGTTGCAACCCCCGATCTCATGGGCAAGGTTGGCCGTCTCGGCCGCGTGCTTGGCCCTCGTGGCCTCATGCCGAACCCTAAGACCGGCACCGTCACCATGGACGTCACCAAGGCTGTCAATGACATCAAGGGTGGCCGCGTGGAGTTCCGCGTGGACAAGAACGGTAACCTCGGCTTCATCATTGGTAAGACCTCCTTTGATGCTCAGCAGCTCGTAGAGAACTACGCGGCGGCTCAGGAAGAGATCCTGCGCCTGAAGCCCGCCACCTCGAAGGGCCGTTACCTCATGAAGGGCACGATCTCCACAACGATGGGCCCCGGTATCCCGCTGGACACCACGAAGACTCGTAACCTGACCAGTGAGGATGCCTCCTAGGTTAGGAAGATAAGCAAGGCCCGCCCGGGGTAACTCGGGTGGGCCTTCTTTCTATTCTGGTGCTCCGTTCATTCTGGCGTCTAAGCGATAGGCCCTAGAAAGAACATACGTAAGTACTACTATGGAACGGGAACCACCCGCGATCAGGGTGGGTGGCGGAATCCATTGAAGGAGGAAGCAGTATGCCAGATAATGAGGCTAAGCCCATGACCATTGCGCAGATTGTTGAGGCCGTGACCCATCCGCCGCTGCCTGCTCGAATCACAGCGTACGACGGCTCGGCTACGGGCCCAGAGGATGCAGAATTCGCACTTCACCTGGTGAGTCCGCGTGGTTTGAGATACCTAGCCTCTGCGCCGAATGATCTGGGTGCCGCCCGTGCCTACGTTAGCGGCGAGCTCACGGCCAGTGGCGTCCACCCGGCTAACCCCTATCCGGCGTTCGAAGCGCTGGCAAGTTTATCTGATTCCTTCCATGCCCCGAGCCGTCAGGACGCTCTGCGTATCACCAAGAGCATCGGGGCCAAGGGTTTCTTCCTCCCAAGCCGCCAGAATCGGAGCAACAGCCGGCGTGGGAGAGAATCCTGCACGGGGTGATCCCCCACTCAGAAGAGGGAGACTCTGAAACCGTCACCTCCCACTACGATCGCTCCAACGAATTCTTCGCCAAGGTGCTTGGCCCATCCATGACTTACACCTGCGCCTGCTTCCCGGAAGCGGAAACAACCTTGGAGGAGGCTCAAGTCAACAAACTGCGCCTTGTCCTAGACAAGCTCGATTTAGCGGCCGGTGACCGGCTGTTAGATATCGGCTGCGGATGGGGCTCTCTACTTGTTGCGGCCGCTCACCGCGGCATCCGCGCCATTGGCGTGACGCTTTCTCCACCCCAGGCAGAATGGGCGAACGATTGGATTGCTCGTGAAGGGCTGTCTGACTTGGCCGAGGCACGGGTGATGGACTACCGCGAGGTGAAAGAAAAGGACTTCGATGGGGTGGCTTCGCTAGGCATGATGGAACACGTGGGAGTGGCACACTACGATGAGTACTTTGCCAAGATGTACTCTCTGCTACGCCCGGGTGGGCGCCTGCTCAACCATCAGATCACCCGGCGCGATTCGAAACAGGGCCAGCACGCGGGAAAGTTCATCAATCGATATGTTTTCCCAGACGGTGAGCTGGCTGCTCCCGGCGTGGTCATGACACACCTGGGCGATGCCGGCCTAGAGATCATCCATGAGGAATCCCTGCGCCAGCACTACGCCCTCACGCTCCAGCATTGGTGCGAGAACCTAGAGGCCAATTGGGACGAGTGCATGAAAGAGGCCGGGCGTGAAACGGCGCTGCTCTGGGGCTTGTACATGTCTGGTGCCCGATACTCCTTTGAAACGAACAGCCTGCAGATCCACCAGTTCCTCGCAGTGCGTCCCGGCGAAGATTCGTTGGGGCACTGGTATCCATTGCGGCCGTGGTGGGACGCGTGATGTTTCAAAGACTCGCAGCCTGACAAGTGTGGATGCCTCCTAGGCTAGGGGAGGAGATGCTTTCAATCTCCAAGGTGCCCACGCCCCAACTGCAGTTTTGACGCAACCCCGGTGTTTCTACTGCAGTTTTGACGCAACCCCGGTGTTTCTACGGCAGTTTTGCCGCAATCTGGTGAGGGAGGGTGGGTGGCAGCTCGGAAGGAAAGCTCGGAAGCACTGCCCGGAAGCAAGTAGTATCGGGCCGGAGGATTCGTCGTCGTCAGAAAAGAAGGGCTGAGCATGAATACGCTGGTAATCGGGATTGCGGGCGGCACCGGGAGTGGGAAAACGACTTTGACCCGGGCGCTCACGGACGCGTTTCCCGGCAAAACCAGCGTTATATACCATGACAACTACTACCGGGCGTTTCCAGATCTGACCTACGAGGAGCGGAAGCGGATCAACTGGGATTCGCCGGACGTGTTCGATACGGCGCTGATGGCGGCACAGTTGCGCAAACTGATTTCTGGGCAGGCCATTGAATCGCCTATCTACGACTATTCGATCTATAACCCATCCGATCAGACCGAACACATTGAACCTGCCGACGTGGTGATCGTCGAGGGAATCCTCATCTTTGCCGATCCCACCATCTGCTCGCTGCTAGACATCAAGCTGTTCGTGGATACCGATGCCGATGTTCGTATTCTTCGGCGCATCAAGCGCGACGTGATTGATCGCGGGCGCACCCTGGAATCGGTGGAAAAGCAGTACCTCGAAACAGTTAAGCCGATGCATGAGCTCTACGTTGAACCCTCCAAACACAACGCGGATATCATCGTGCCCGAAGGTGGGCGAAACCTCGTGGCGCTGGACATGCTCATCCACCGGATCGCGGGGCAGATTGGGACGGTGCCTGCGCCAATTACGGAACGGGTGCCCGAAGGAGCTTGAGATGGCTATCGTGGAGCGGCCGGTTGGGGAGAACTGCATCACGAAGGCTCCGGTTGGCTTGACCGTCCAGCCACGGCGCCCGTAATCTAAAGCTTGCCGAAGACCGCAGGTCTCCCTTCGGGGGATAAACCTTAGAGTGCCAGCGCAGGTGAGAACTGAGTTTAGCTCGAAGAGCTTAGCCCTGTGCCGCCTGCACAGGGCTTTTTTGGTTTCCTGCGGCATTCACGACCGGAAGGAGGCCCAATGGCACGGACCGACAAGTCTGCAGCGATTGCCGAGCTCAAGGAGTCCTTTGAGAACGCCAATGCCGTGCTGCTCACTGAATACCGCGGGCTAACCGTTGCGCAGCTGCAATCGCTGCGTCGCGCGATGGGTGCCAGCGCGGAGTACAAGGTCGCCAAGAACACAATGGCTCGGATCGCAGCTAAGGAAGCTGGCATTGAGGGTCTCGATGACCTTTTCGCTGGCCCAACCGCCATCGCATTCGTTACCGGTGAGGTTTCGGAAGCAGCGAAGGCAGTGCGCGATTTCGCCAAGGACAACCCCGCACTAGTGATCAAGGGCGGCGCTATGGAGGGCAACGTGCTCACTCCTGAAGGCGTCCTCAAGCTCGCTGATCTGGAGTCTCGCGAGGTTCTGCTCGCCAAGGCTGCAGGTGTGCTCAAGGCTGTCATGTACCAGGCGGCATTCGTTATCAACGCGCCAGCAAGCAAGGCGGTCCGCACCGTCGATGCCCTACGCGCGAAGCAGGAAGAAGCGGCTGCCTAACGCGGCCCCAAGCAAACAGAAACATCTGCTCGCGTAGCAGGATAAGAAAGGTAGGCCATCATGGCTAAGCTCACGACTGAAGAGCTCATCGCAGCATTCAAGGAGCTCACCCTCGTTGAGGTTTCCGAGTTCGTTAAGGCATTCGAGGAGGAGTTCGACGTTACCGCCGCTGCTCCCGTAGCTGCTGCTGCAGCCCCCGCCGCTGGCGGCGCTGCTGAGGCTGCCGAGGAAGAGAAGGATTCCTTCGATGTTATCCTCGATTCCGTTGGCGACAAGAAGGTTGCAGTGATTAAGGAAGTGCGTGCACTTACCTCACTCGGCCTGAAGGAAGCCAAGGATCTGGTTGACTCCGCTCCTAAGGCAGTGCTCGAGGGCGCCGCTAAGGACGCAGCCGAGAAGGCTAAGGAGCAGCTCGAGGCCGCTGGCGCATCCGTCACCCTCAAGTAATGCAAGCGGCACTTAGCCGCTCGTGATTGCTACAAAGCTCAGGAACGCAGGATCTCTTCGGAGGTCCTGCGTTCTTTTTGGGGATTGCCTGCGTGGCCGGTTCACGGAGGAGATAGGGAGGTGGCGGGATGGGACGTCGTGGGTAAAGATACCTACGTACTATCAACAACGGCAACGAAACGCGCCGACCCACCGGGCGAACGTTTGCATATGGGCGGCAGGTGTGGAACAGTTTGCTGAGGCTCAGCGAGGAGCCGTGACGGCTTCCACAGTGCGTGAGGGTGGACCGTGACATTGGGCGGGTGTACATTAGATACTTGCGCCAGCATACCTACAGTTGTGTCCAATTGCCGGACCGGGGGACGGAAGTCCTGAGGCCGGAACGTTGGAATTCTGGGGCGTTGGCGCCAACGCCTTACCAACGTCAGGGAAGGATCCCCCTTTGGCTGCTTCGCGCACCTATTCGCTCTCCGCTGCTCATGGTAGGCCGGTTGTAGACCGGGCTTCCTTTGCAAAGATCACTGAGCCGCTGCAGGTCCCGGACCTGCTGGGGCTGCAGACAGATAGTTTCGGCTGGCTCATCGGCTCACTCAGGTGGGCAGCCGAGCATCCGGGTGAACAATCCGGACTGGAGGAAATCTTCGAAGAGATTTCACCTATCGAGAACGCGGCTCAAACGATGGGCCTCGTGCTCTCGTCCCCACACTTGGAAGATCCCAAGTACTCGATCTTGGAATGCCGTGAGCGTGACTTGACGTACTCGGCACCTCTCTATGTCACGGCAGAGTTCCAGAACTATGAGACTGGTGAAATTAAGTCTCAGACCACTTTCATTGGTGACTTCCCGCTTATGACCGAGCGCGGTACGTTCATCATCAACGGTACCGAGCGCGTTGTTGTTTCTCAGCTGGTGCGTTCGCCCGGCGTGTACTTTGAGCGTGTGGCCGATAAGACTTCCGATAAGGACATCTTCTCCACCCGCGTCATTCCTTCGCGTGGAGCCTGGCTGGAGTTTGAGATCGATAAGCGTGGACGCCGTGGGCGTGCGCGTGGATCGCAAGCGGAAGCAGTCCGTGACGGTCTTCCTCAAGGCACTCGGCCTGTCCGAGAGCGAGATCCGGGAGACGTTCGGCGATTTCCCGGCTCTGATTGACACGCTGGAAAAGGACACCGTTCACACGCAGGAAGAGGCTCTGCAGGACCTATACCGCAAGCTGCGCCCAGGCGAGCCCCCCACGGCAGAAGCCGGTCGCACCCTGCTGAACAACTTCTACTTCAACACGAAGCGTTACGATACCGCCCATGTGGGCCGCTACAAGATCAACAAGAAGCTTGGGCTGCCCGAGGGTTCTGGCGCGCGCCAGCTTGGTATTGAGGACATTACGGCGGCTCTGCGCTACATGCTGGCACTCCATGCCGGTCAGGCCGAAGTCCTGTGCGCGGAGGACGGCCAGACCGTTCCTACTGAGACCGACGATATCGATCACTTCGGTAACCGCCGCATCCGCGCCGTTGGCGAACTCATCCAGAATCAGGTCCGCACCGGCCTTGCCCGCTTGGACCGCATGGTACGTGAGCGTATGACCACGCAGGAAGCCGAAGCGATCACACCGTCCTCCCTGATCAACATCCGCCCAATCGTGGCCGCGATCAAGGAGTTCTTCGGAACCTCTCAGCTTTCCCAGTTCATGGATCAGAACAATCCGCTGGCGGGATTGACGCACAAGCGCCGCCTGTCCGCGCTTGGTCCCGGCGGCCTCTCGCGCGATCGCGCCGGCATGGAAGTTCGAGACGTCCACCCGTCCCACTACGGCCGCATGTGCCCGATTGAGACACCTGAAGGCCCGAACATTGGTCTGATTGGATCGCTTGCGTCCTTCGCCCGTATTAACCCCTACGGCTTTATTGAGACGCCGTATCGCGTGGTTACGGACAGGGTTGCTACCAGTACGATTAAGTACCTTCAGGCCGACGACGAAGATGCAGCCGTCATCGCTCAGGCCGAGGCTCCTCTGGATGCTTCGGGCAAATTCCTTCAGGAGGAGGCACTGTGCCGTATGCCTGGTGGAGAGCCCGGCCTAGTTCCTCCGGACGAGATCGATTACATGGACGTGTCCGCGCGCCAGATGTGCTCGGTTGGTACGGCCATGATCCCGTTCTTGGAGCACGATGATGCTAACCGCGCCCTCATGGGAGCGAACATGCAGCGTCAGGCTGTGCCGCTTCTGCGCCCAACCGCTCCGTTCGTTGGAACGGGTATGGAGATGCGCGCGGCGGTTGACGCCGGCGATGTCACCGTAGCTAAGGCCCCCGGTGTTGTCACCGAGGTTGACGCCGATGCGATCCACGTTGAGCAGGATGACGGCACGCGTGCCCTTTACAAGACGATCAAGTTCGATCGCTCGAACCCGGGTAACTGCACCAACCAGAAGGTTGTTGTATCCGAGGGCGATCGCGTTGAGATCGGAACGCTGCTTGCGGACGGCCCGGCAACCGAAGGTGGCGAGCTCGCGCTTGGCCAGAACCTTCTGGTGGCCTTCATGTCATGGAACGGCTACAACTACGAGGACGCGATCATCCTCTCCGAGCGTTGTGTTAAGGACGATCTGTTGACCTCGATTCACATCGAGGAGCACGAGGTTGATGCCCGCGACACCAAGCTTGGCCCCGAGGAAGTCACCCACGACATTCCGAACGTCTCCGAGGAGATGCTGTCTCATCTTGATGAGCACGGCGTTATCCGCATCGGTGCAGAGGTTCAGGCCGGGGACATCCTGGTTGGCAAGATCACCCCGAAGGGAGAGACGGAGCTAACCTCAGAGGAGCGCCTGCTCCGCGCAATCTTCGGAGAGAAGGCCAAGGAAGTTCGCGATACCTCCCTGCGTGTGCCCCACGGCCAGTCCGGCATCGTTATTGGTGTTCGTCAGTTCACCAAGGACAACAACGATGAGCTGGCTGCGGACGTGAATGAGACCGTGCGTGTTTACATTGCTCAGCGCCGCAAGATCACCATTGGTGACAAGATGGCTGGCCGCCACGGCAACAAGGGCGTCATTTCCCGGATCCTTCCGATCGAGGACATGCCGTTCATGGAAGATGGGACTCCGGTTGACATCATCCTGAACCCGCTTGGTGTTCCTGGCCGAATGAACTTGGGTCAGGTTTACGAACTCCATCTGGGCTGGGTTGCCAGCCAGGGGTGGGATGCATCGAAGGCACGCGAAGCCGGTGAAGAGTGGGCAGTTCGCCTACCTGAAAACACGGTGACGGGCGAACCCCAGTCCCACGTGGCAACGCCTGTGTTTGACGGCCTGCTGGCCGACGAGCTGAACGGCCTGCTAACGTCCATCCGGCCTAACCGCGATGGCGATGTACTCGTCAACGAATACGGCAAGGCACGGTTGATGGACGGGCGTACGGGTGATCCGTTCCCCGAGCCGATTTCCGTTGGCTACATGTACATGCTCAAGCTGCATCACCTCGTGGACGATAAGATCCACGCGCGCTCCACGGGTCCATACTCCATGGTTACCCAGCAGCCGCTCGGTGGTAAGGCTCAGTTCGGTGGACAGCGTTTCGGTGAGATGGAGGTGTGGGCGCTTGAAGCGTACGGCGCATCGCACACCCTGCAGGAAATGCTGACCATCAAGTCCGACGATACCGTTGGCCGCGTCAAGGTCTACGAAGCCATCGTCAAGGGCGATAACATCCCAGAGCCAGGCATTCCCGAGTCCTTCAAGGTACTCATTCAGGAAATGCGTTCGCTGTGCCTGAATGTTGAAGCCCTCGATTCTGCGGGTGAAGCAATTGACCTGCAGGACGATGAAGAAGACCAGTTCCAAACCCCTGAGCCCGTGGAAATGCCTACCGGGCTTGAGGATCTGACATCTGGAGCAGAATTCTAAGACTCACGGGGGAGGGGGCCGGGTCCCGCGCCCACCCGGCACCCTCCCGAGTCGGCTCCACAATGAAGAACGTAACGGTGCAGAACCTGAGGAAGTAGGAATCTTGCTCGACGTCAATCGTTTCGACCAGCTCCACATCGCGCTGGCAACTTCGGACGATGTCCGTGAATGGTCCCACGGCGAAGTGAAGAAGCCGGAGACCATCAATTACCGTACCCTGAAGCCGGAAAAGGATGGCCTTTTCTGCGAGCGTATTTTCGGTCCAACTCGTGACTGGGAGTGTGCCTGCGGAAAGTACAAGCGTCCGCGCTTCAAGGGGATTGTTTGTGAGCGCTGTGGCGTAGAAGTCACGCGTTCAAAGGTGCGCCGTGAGCGCATGGGCCACATTGAGCTGGCCGCCCCAGTCACCCATATTTGGTACTTCAAGGGAGTTCCCTCTCGCCTTGGGTACCTGCTTGATATCGCTCCAAAGGACTTGGAGAAGGTCATCTACTTCGCCGCCTACATGGTGACCGAAGTTGATGCCGAGGCACGCCGTGATGACATGCCCACCCTCCAGTCCGAGTATGAGCTTGAGCGAGCCGCTCTGGAGAAGGCACGCGACGTTGATTTGGAAGAGCGCCAGCAGGCACTCGAGTCCGATCTTGCCACCGCCGAATCCGAGGGCGCCAAGTCTGACGCCAAGAACAAGATCAAGCGTTCAGCCGAAACCGAGCTGGGCCGGATCCGCAAGCGTTCAGATCAGGACATCGCGCGCCTCGATGGCGTGTGGGAGCGCTTCTCCAAGCTGAAGGTCGGAGACCTTGAGGGAGATGAGGATCTCTACCGTGAGATGGAGACCCGCTACTCTGATTACTTCTCCGCCGCCCGCGGCGCCGAAGCTATCCAGAAGCGCCTCCAGAACTTTGATCTGCAGGCCGAACACGATCACCTGGTCGAGGTTATTGAGACCGGCACGGCACAGCGCAAGGCACGCGCCCTCAAGCGCGTCAAGGTGGTTAACGCCTTCTTGCACTCGGGCACCAAGCCCGAGGCCATGGTGCTGGACGCCCTGCCCGTGATCCCACCGGATCTGCGCCCCATGGTGCAGCTGGACGGTGGCCGCTTCGCCACTTCGGATCTCAACGATCTGTACCGCCGCGTCATCAACCGCAACAACCGCCTGAAGCGCATGCTTGATCTTGGCGCCCCCGAGATCATGGTGAACAACGAGAAGCGCATGCTTCAGGAAGCCGTGGACGCACTGTTCGATAACGGCCGCCGTGGCCGTCCCGTTCAGGGCGCCGGAAACCGGCCGCTCAAGTCCCTCTCTGACATGCTCAAGGGCAAGCAGGGCCGCTTCCGCCAGAACCTTCTGGGCAAGCGCGTGGACTACTCGGGCCGTTCGGTTATCGTTGTTGGCCCAACGCTCAAGCTGCACCAGTGTGGTCTGCCCAAGATCATGGCACTCGAGCTGTTCAAGCCGTTCGTACAGAAGCGCCTCGTTGATCTGGAGATCGCTAAGAACATCAAGGCCGCGAAGCGCCTGATTGATCGTCAGCGCTCCGAAGTGTGGGACGTTCTGGAAGAGGTTATTCAGGAGCACCCGGTGCTGCTCAACCGCGCACCAACGCTGCACCGCCTCGGTATTCAGGCGTTTGAGCCGCAGCTGATCGAGGGCAAGGCGATCCGCCTGCACCCGCTCGTGTGTGGCGCCTTCAACGCGGACTTCGACGGCGATCAGATGGCCGTTCACCTCCCCATCTCGGTGGAGGCGCAGGCTGAGGCTCGTATCCTCATGCTCTCGGCCAACAACATCTTGAAGCCATCGGACGGCCGCCCGGTCACCATGCCTTCTCAGGACATGATCATCGGTCTGTACTACCTGACCTCATTGCGCGAGGGAGTCAAGGGCGAAGGCCGTTACTTCTCCTCCGTGAGCGAGGCCCAGATGGCCTTTGATCTTGGTGAACTGGATATGAACGCCACGTGCCACATCCGCTTTGAGGCCGATGTTGTGCCGCCACGGGGCTGGGTTGCACCGGAAAGCTTTGAGGAGGGTGACGATCTCATTCTGGAGACCACCTTCGGGCGCGCGCTGTTCAACGACACGCTGCCAACGGACTTCCCCTACGTTAACGACGTTGTGGACAAGAAGCTCTTGGGTGCGATTGTCAATGAGCTCGCGGAGCGTTACGAGAAGGTTGCCGTTGGCGCCTCGCTTGACGCCCTCAAGTCCACCGGCTTCTACTGGGCAGGCCGTTCCGGCGTGACCATTGCCGTGACGGACGTTGTGGTTCCCGAATCCAAGCCAGCCATTCTTGCTAAGGCAGAGGAAGACGCGGCTCGCATCGAGCACCAGTTCCTCACTGGACGTATTGAGGACGAGGATCGCCGCCGCGACCTCGTTGATCTTTGGTCCTCCGTGACGGACGAGATCGCGGAGAAGATGCGCGAGAACTTCGATTCATCCAATACGGTGAACCGCATGGTCTCTTCGGGCGCTCGTGGAAACTGGGAGCAGGTCCGTCAGATCGCCGGTATGCGTGGTCTGGTGGCCGATCCTCGTGGAAACATCATTCCCCGCCCGATCCAGTCCAACTACCGTGAAGGCCTCTCGGTTCTCGAGTACTTCATTGCCACTCACGGTGCACGTAAGGGACTGGCCGATACGGCTCTTCGTACCGCCGATTCCGGTTACCTGACCCGTCGCCTCGTGGATGTATCGCAGGACGTTATCGTGCGCGAGCTGGACTGTGGCACGCGCCGCGGCCTAACCAAGGCCATCGCGGCACCGGACGCCGAGGGCAACTTGGTTCCAGACGAGAAGCTCGATACCTCCGTGTACGCACGCACCTTGGCCCGCGATATCTCCGACGCCGATGGCAACATCATCGCGGCCGCGGGTACGGACCTTGGCGACGTTGTGATCGAGAAGCTCATTTCTTCCGGCGTGACCGAAGTTAGCGTCCGCTCCGTCCTGACCTGTGAGTCCCGGATCGGTACCTGCGCGAAGTGCTACGGCCGTTCGATGGCTACCGGCAAGCTGGTGGATATTGGCGAGGCCGTGGGTATCGTGGCTGCCCAGTCCATTGGTGAGCCAGGCACCCAGTTGACGATGCGTACATTCCACACCGGTGGTTCGGCTTCGGCAGACGACATTACGCAGGGTCTTCCCCGTGTCCAGGAGCTCTTCGAGGCACGTACCCCGAAGGGCGAGGCTCCGATCGCGGAAGCTGCAGGACGCCTCGAGATCGAGGATGGCGAGCGTTTGCGCCGCCTCACGATCATCAGGGACGACGGCGATGATGACATCACCTATCAGGTCACCAAGCGCGCCAAGCTGCGCGTGGAAGAGGGCGGTCATGTGAGCGTTGGCGAGCAGCTTGTCGAGGGTTCGGTTGATCCCAAGAAGGTGCTCCGAATCAACGGCCGCAAGGCAGCTCAGCAGCACATCGTGAACGAGGTTCAGGATGTGTACCGCAGCCAGGGCGTGGAGATCCACGATAAGCACATCGAGGTTATCGTGCGTCAGATGCTTCGCCGCATCACCATTCTCGAGGCCGGCACCACGAAGCTGCTTCCGGGCGAACTCGTTGATGTCTCCGTGTTTGAGGATGAGAACCGCGCTGCGATGGCAGAGGGCGGCAAGCCCGCCTCCGGCCGTCCGGAGCTCATGGGTATCACCAAGGCCTCTCTGGCAACGGATTCGTGGCTGTCCGCCGCATCCTTCCAGGAGACCACCAAGGTGCTCACCGAAGCCGCGCTCAATGCCAAGGGCGATCCGCTCTCCGGTCTTAAGGAGAACGTGATCCTCGGTAAGCTCATCCCGGCCGGAACTGGCCTTGAGGAGCTTCGCCACGTTGAGGTTGAGCCCACCGCCGATGCTCGCATCGAGTTCGAGAAGAATAACGGGTTTAACCACTCGGATCTTGAGCCGTTCGATGATGTGTATCGCTATGGCGATTACCCGGATTTCGATCTGACCGCTGGCTACGGGGCTTACTAGTCCGCGAGCCATAGGTAGTTCAGGAGGGACGGACGGGGAGCAATCCCCGTCCGTCCCTCCTTCTATCCCGGCGGCGGACTCCATCATCCGGGGTTGCGTCAATTCTGCGGGGAGGCACCCCGGGGTTGCGTCAATTCTGCGGCGATGGTGACCGCCCCTAGCACGGAACCGCGCAATCGCTGTGTTTCCTACCACCCCTAGCCCTGATCCTTTGACGCTATACCAGAGATGCGGCTACTCTTGTGTAGGTTGCCCGTTCGCGGGTCCGACACGATTGCAGAGGCATATCTACCGAAGCAGACGTGAAGCAGCGGTGTGCATTCGGTCCTGGCGAACATCTTTGTGTCAATAGAACATTTCAGGAGAAATAGTGCCCACTATTCAGCAGTTGGTCCGTAAGGGACGCAGCAGCAAGGTGAGTGCAGCTTCGACGCCAGGCCTCAAGGGGAGTCCTCAGCGCCGCGGAGTTTGCACCCGCGTATTCACGACCACCCCGAAGAAGCCGAATTCGGCTTTGCGTAAGGTTGCTCGTGTTCGCCTCTCATCCGGCATCGAGGTCACGGCCTACATCCCGGGTGAAGGTCATAACCTTCAGGAGCACTCCATCGTTCTGGTCCGTGGAGGGCGCGTTCGCGATCTCCCCGGCGTTCGCTACAAGATCGTTCGCGGCGCACTCGACACCCAGGGTGTGAAGTCCCGTGGCCAGGCTCGTAGCCGCTACGGTGCGAAGAAGGAGAAGAAGTAATGCCACGTAAGGGACCTGTACGCAAGCGCCCACTCGTTAACGATCCAGTTTACGGTTCACCCGTGGTGACCCAGCTGGTCAATCGCATTCTTCGCGACGGCAAGAAGTCCACCGCAGAGCGCATTGTTTATGATGCCCTCAAGGGTGTTGCAGAGAAGTCTGATCAGGACGCTCTGACGGTGCTCAAGCGCGCGCTGGATAACATTCGTCCGTCCCTAGAGGTTCGCTCCCGCCGTGTTGGTGGCGCCACCTATCAGGTGCCGGTTGAGGTCAAGCCTAACCGCTCCACCACTCTGGCCCTGCGTTGGCTCGTGGATTACGCGCGTCAGCGCCGCGAGAACAGCATGACCGAGCGCCTCATGAACGAGATCCTTGATGCCTCCAACGGCCTTGGTGCCGCAGTGAAGCGCCGCGAGGATACCCATCGTATGGCGGAGTCCAACCGGGCGTTCGCTCACTACCGTTGGTAAGACTGGGTTGAGCCTTTGAGCTCGCCCCCTACGAAGAAGAGAGCCTGCACGTGGCACTTGAAGTGCTTACGGACCTGAAGAAGGTCCGCAACATTGGAATTATGGCGCACATTGACGCTGGCAAGACCACCGTCACTGAGCGCATCCTGTTCTACACCGGTATCAACTACAAGATCGGTGAAACTCACGACGGCGCTTCCACGACTGACTGGATGGAGCAGGAGAAGGAACGTGGCATCACGATCACGTCCGCTGCTGTGACAGCCTTCTGGAAGGGCACGCAGTTCAACATCATCGACACCCCTGGACACGTGGACTTCACGGTCGAGGTTGAGCGCGCCCTTCGCGTGCTCGACGGTGCCGTTGCTGTGTTCGATGGCAAGGAAGGCGTGGAGCCCCAGTCTGAGACTGTGTGGCGTCAGGCCGATAAGTATCAGGTACCCCGCATCTGCTTCATCAACAAGATGGACAAGCTGGGCGCTGACTTCGACTTCTCGGTTCAGACCATCCGCGATCGCCTTCACGCGATTCCCGTTGTGGTCACCTTCCCGATCGGTGCGGAGAATGACTTCGCTGGCGTTGTAGACGTCTTGAAGATGAAGGCCATTCGCTTCCCCGAAAAGGGAGAGGACGGCGTTGAGACCCGTGGCGCAGTTGTAGCCGAAGAAGAGATCCCAGCCGATCTCCTCGAGAAGGCCGAAGCGCTCCGCCTCGAGGCCATGGAAGAAGCTGCAGAAGCCAACGACGACCTCATGGAGAAGTACCTCGACGAAGGGGAACTCACCACTGAGGAAATGATCGAAGGCATCCGCATCCGGACCATCAACTCGGAGATCTACCCGGTCTACGCAGGTTCCGCGTACAAGAACAAGGGCGTCCAGCCCATGCTCGACGGCGTTGTGAACTTCCTGCCGGCGCCGGTGGATCTGGCCGCGGTTGAAGGCTTCCGCCCCGGCCATGAGGATGAGCCCGAATTCCGTAAGGCTGATGAGAAGGAGCCCTTCTCCGCCCTTGCTTTCAAGATTGCGGTTCACCCCTTCTACGGCAAGCTGATCTACGTTCGCGTCTACTCCGGCAAGGTTGCGCAGGGCACGCAGGTGCTCAACACGACCACCGGCAAGAAGGAACGTCTGGGCAAGATGTTCCAGATGCACTCAAACACCGAGAATCCGGTGGATGTTGCGCACGCTGGTCACATCTATGCTTTCGTGGGCCTGAAGGATACCCGTACTGGCGATACGCTGGCCGATATGGGCCATCCGGTTGTGCTGGAGTCCATGACCTTCCCCGAGCCCGTGATCCACGTGGCTATCGAGCCGAAGTCGAAGAACGATCAGGAGAAGCTCTCGATCGCTATTCAGAAGCTCGCTGAGGAGGATCCCACCTTCACCGTTCGTCAGGATCAGGAGACAGGCCAGACCGTTATTGGCGGTATGGGCGAACTTCACCTCGACATTCTGGTTGACCGCATGAAGCGCGAGTTCCGCGTGGACGCCAACATCGGTTCGCCGATGGTTGCTTACCGCGAGACCATCCGCAAGCGGGTAGAGAAGGTTGATTACACCCACAAGAAGCAGACCGGTGGTTCCGGCCAGTTCGCAAAGGTTCAGGTTACTCTTGAGCCGTTGCCTGAGGATTCCGAAGCTGACAACTACAACTTCGTGAATGCCGTTACTGGTGGCCGCGTTCCCCGCGAATACATTCCGTCTGTTGATGCCGGTATCCAAGAGGCAATGCAGAACGGTATTCTGGCTGGCTACCCGATGGTAGACATCCAGGCAACGCTCGAAGACGGCGCCTTCCACGACGTCGATTCTTCGGAAATGGCATTCAAGATCGCCGGAAACATGGTGTTCAAGGAAGCGGCCCGCAAGGCCAAGCCTGTACTCCTAGAGCCGGTTATGGATGTTGAAGTCCGTACTCCTGAGGAGTACATGGGCGATGTTATCGGCGATTTGAACTCCCGCCGTGGCATGATCAAGTCCATGGAGGATGCTCATGGAGTGAAGATTGTTCGCGCGAACGTTCCCCTTTCGGAGATGTTCGGCTACGTGGGCGATCTGCGTTCCAAGACACAGGGCCGCGCGGTTTACACCATGCAGTTCGATTCCTACGCTGAGGTTCCGAAGGCTGTTGCTGAGGAAATCATCGCAAAAACTCGGGGCGAGTAACTTCCCCCAAGTCCTGTACAATCAGTTACCGTAAACAAGAACTTGAGCTGATTTCTCTCAGCCCGAAGTCAATCTAGAGTCCCAGGAGGGCCCAAGTGGCGAAGGCCAAGTACGACAAGTCAAAGCCGCATATGAACATCGGCACCATCGGTCACGTCGATCATGGTAAGACAACCCTGACCGCTGCGATCACCAAGGTGCTTGCGGATGAATACCCCGAGCTGAACGAGTTCACCCCGTTCGACAAGGTTGATAACGCTCCCGAGGAGCGTCAGCGCGGCATCACCATCAACGTTTCCCACGTGGAGTACCAGACGCCTAAGCGTCACTACGCTCACGTGGACGCCCCTGGCCACGCCGATTATGTGAAGAACATGATCACCGGCGCCGCTCAGATGGACGGTGCAATCCTCGTGGTTGCAGCGACCGACGGCCCGATGGCTCAGACGCGCGAGCACGTTCTGCTCGCCCGCCAGGTAGGCGTGCCGGACATCATCGTTGCACTGAACAAGTGCGACATGGTGGACGATGAGGAGCTTCTCGAGCTCGTGGAGATGGAAGTCCGTGACCTCCTCTCCTCGCAGGATTTCGATGGCGACAACGCACCTGTGATTCAGGTTTCCGCTTACAAGGCGCTTGAAGGCGACGCGAAGTGGGTTGAGTCCATCAAGGAGCTCATGCAGTCGGTTGACGATTACTTCCCGGATCCGGTTCGCGATCTGGACAAGGAATTCCTCATGCCTATCGAGGACGTCTTCACGATTACCGGCCGCGGCACAGTCGTGACCGGCCGTGCAGAGCGTGGCCAGCTGAAGCTGAACGAAGAAGTCGCAATCATCGGCCTTCGTCCCACCCAGAAGACCACCGTCACCGGTATCGAGATGTTCCACAAGCAGATGGACACCGCCGATGCAGGCGAGAACTGTGGCCTCCTTCTCCGCGGTACCAAGCGCGAAGATGTTGAGCGTGGCCAGGTTGTTGCCCGCCCGGGTACCATCACGCCTCACACCAAGTTCGTTGGTCAGGCCTACGTGCTGAAGAAGGAAGAGGGCGGCCGTCACAACCCGTTCTTCTCCAACTACCGCCCGCAGTTCTACTTCCGTACCACGGACGTTACCGGCGTTATCACCCTTCCCGAAGGCACCGAAATGGTTATGCCTGGCGACAACACTGAGATGAACGTTGAGCTCATCCAGCCAATCGCTATGGAAGAGGGCCTCGGCTTCGCTATCCGCGAGGGTGGCCGCACCGTTGGCTCCGGCAAGGTTGTTTCCATCGTTGAGTAATTAGCGATAGAAGTTGCGGGCCCCCGGCATTGCGCTGGGGGCCCGCTTCTTTGTTTTTAACGACGACGGCGGAAGCTAGCCGTTGACCGTCTGATGCATATCCGCAAACCAAGGCTCGAGCCGGGTGTAGGCGTCGAGGAAGAGCCGATAGGGCTGTTCCAGGGCCTCGTGCACGGCAGGGTCCGGCGCTGTATCTGGATCCTGCTGGGACAGGCGCGTGGCGATCGAGAAGTCCTCGAACACTCCGGTCCCTACCCCGGCGAGTACCGCTGCGCCGATCGAGTTGGCCTCATCCACGATGTCGCGAGCCGCAACAGGCACGTTCCACACGTTCGCAAGAATCTGCAGCATTACGGGGGACTTCGCCAGTCCGCCGATGCAGTCGATATGGCTGACGTCCAACCCTGCGTCCGAGAATGCTTCCAATCCGGTACGGAGGTTGAAGGCTACGCCCTCTAGGACGGCCCTCATCATGTGAGGCTGCTGATGATCCATGTGTAGTCCTGCGAATACGCCGCGGGCCAGCGGATTCCAGTACGGCGAGCGCTCACCGATGAGGTAGGGGAGGAAGAAGAGTCCCTGCGTGGCTGCTTCTACGTTGCCGGCGGCCCCCAGAAACTGCTCGTAGCTCTTCCCGCCTGAGAGAACCTCTTGGCCCCAGCTCACGGATGCGCCGCCGGCCTGCATGGTGGCAGTAGGAACGAATTGCTCCGGGACCACGTGATTGAAGGTCATGGAACGCATCTTCGGATCCAACAGCGGACGCGAGGCGGAGAGCGATACCCAGGAGGAAGAACCCAGATAGGCGTAGGCGCCGGAGGATTCGTCAATCACACCCGCTCCCAGAGCCGCAACTGGACCGTCGCCTCCACCGATTACAACAGGCGTGCCTTCGGCCAATCCGGTGGCGCGGGCCGCCTCTGCTGTGACGGTACCGATCACATGGGTTGAGGGGACGATCTTCGGGAAGAGGCTGTGGGGGAGTCCAGCTGCATCAATGATCTCCCACGCCCAATCTCCACTTGCTTGGTCATAGGCATTTGTGGAGGAAGCGTCTGAGGGATCGGTGGCAAGAACACCTGTGAGCTTAAAGGCCGTGTAGTCCTTGGCCAAGCAGAACGTTGCCGTTTTAGCGAAATTGTCCGGTTCGTTCTCACGGAGCCACATCAGTTTCGTCAGCGAATACGTAGGATTGAGACGATGTCCGGTGATCCGGTAGCAATCCTCCATGGATACCCGCTCAAGCAAAGTGTTGGTCTCCTTGGTGGAGCGCGTATCTGCCCAAATAATGGCGGGGCGCACGGGTTCGCCGTGGGAGTCCAACGGCACAACACCCATCATCTGACCGGAGAATGACACCCCATCGATGTCAGTCCCAGCTGTGTTGGTTTCCGCGAGCAGCTCGCGCGAAGCACGGCACACCGCATCCCACCAATCGTGCGGATTCTGCTCGGCGCGGCCATCCGTGCCCCAATCAGCGCCGTAATTAACTGTTTTTGCGGCGAGCATCTTGCCATCGTTGGATACCAGCGTGGCCTTGTTTCCTGTAGTTCCTAGGTCATGTGCAATGAGCATCGCGAACTCCTAAATCTGGGCTCTGAGGGCATCGACCAGCTTCACTCCAGCTGATGTGCCAAGGCGAGTTACGCCGGCGTCGATGAAGGCGAGTGCGTCCTCGAGCTCTCGGATGCCGCCGGCGGCCTTGACCTGAACAGCGTCTCCAACAACGCTCTTCATGAGCTTCACGTCCTCAAGGGTTGCACCACCGGAACCGAAGCCCGTAGAGGTCTTGATGAAATCTGGCCGAACCTTTTTGGCGATGGTGGCCGCTTGACGCTTCTCATCATCAGTGAGGTAACAGTTTTCGAAGATCACCTTCGAGAGCGCGCCCTGCTCGCGGCACACGCCCACGATCTGCCGCATCTCGTCCTCGAGATAAGAGAGATTGCCGGCCTTGAGTTCCGTAATGTTGATGACGTAGTCGATTTCGTCCGCACCGTTCGCGATTGCTCGCTGTGATTCGGCCACCTTGTCCTCGATGGTGACCTGCCCCAGAGGGAATCCGATGGCGGCCCCAACGTGCACGCCGCTGCCCTCAAGCTGCTTCTTACACTGAGCGACGGGGTAGGGGTTGATGGCGACCATGGCGAAGCCGTATTCGCGGGCCTCGTCGCATAGTTTGGTGAATTGCTCTTTCGTCGCATCGGCCTTGAGCTGAGTGTGGTCGATCATTCCGGCGAGTTGTTCAGGTGTCACAGTCATTGCGTCTCCTTCGATCGTCTGTGGCCCGCTGTGAGAACTGCAGGAGCCTCGGGCACCTTCTAGTCTAAGGCCTGTACGGACAACCGGACAAGGGTGGCTTTTATGAGGCGGGGTAGCGCTCAGGCTAGGATCTAGGCATGGTAGTGCCTTCCGGACCCGCAATGATTGTTCGCGATTCCACGGTTCCCTTCCATCGCCAATTGAAGACGATTCTGTTGGAGCAGATTTCACGAGATGGCCTTGTGGAGGGTGACCGCTTGTGGAGTGAACCCCAAATCAGCGCGACGTATGGAGTGTCCCGCTCCGTTGTGCGGCAGACGCTCGCGGAGCTGGAGAACGAGGGCGTTATTGAGCGGGTGAGGGGACGTGGCACGTTCATCGCGGGTGCGAAGATGGACCATGGCCTTACGATCTCCATCGAAGGGTTGTACGCCCAAGCGCAAAGTCTGGGGCTGGAGCTCACCAGTGACGTCCTGCAACAGGCAGTTGAACCGGCGGCCGAACCAGTCTCCACGGAACTGGAAGTAGTCACCGGCTGCCCAGTCTTCATGCTGGAACGCGCACGTGGCGTCGAAGGTATGCCCTGGTCTCACACGGCTTCGTGGATCCCCTCCGCCCGCGTCCCGGGGATTGAGGAACACGATTTCAGCACCGGATCTCTCTACGAGCTTCTCCGAACCCGCTACGGGATGCGGTTTGGCAGGGCGCGGCGCTCGATTGAGGCGATCGCGGCACCGGAAGAGATTGCCCGCTACCTCGGTGTTGATGAGGGTGCACCGCTCCTGAGGATTAAGAGTGTGCTCTACGATATCCACGGTATTCCGATCGAACGGTTCATCGCGCACCATCGTGGGGACATGTCTCGATTCGACGTATCACTGGGATCGATGGCGGGGGAGGATCGGCTCCC
>OMJG01000595.1_pt1 | contig 25838 bp, 22 predicted proteins | sample 1646431 | NCBI WGS metagenome assembly OMJG01 (sample SAMN03771674, study PRJEB25209) | food metagenome | isolation source: Cotija cheese | place: Mexico:Jalisco,Michoacan | collected 2011-12-12
TTTATCAAGCTGACAAGTTAATGTCAAGAACTTTTTAAAATAATTTTTCTAACAATTTAATGAAAACATTCATCAAATTGTTAGCTTGTTGCCCTTACGAGTCAACTTAATTATCATAACAAGTTCATAACTCAACGTCAAGAACTTTTTTAAAATAATTATTTCAACCTTCAAGCAAATATCTTGCCTAACCGTTGAAGCCGTTGGCCTCTCGTGACAACAGGTAATATATTACCGTTTATGATAAACCAATGCAAGTACTTTTTTCATTTTTTTTTGAAAATAACTAATTTTCTTTTATTTTTTCAATATCCAAGACCTTATCGATCCAGTCACTACTATAGAAGTCTTCTTCGTGAGTAACTAAGATCATTGATCCATCATAGTTTCTTAGCCCTTTGCGCAAGGCAGCTTTACTCTCATCATCCAAATGGTTTGTAGGTTCATCCATGAATAGAAAGTTAGTATTGTCGAACATTAAATCAGCAATTTTAACTTTAGTCTGCTCCCCACCGGATAGAGAACGTAATGGCGACATGATCTGTTGGTTAGTCAATCCAGTCCTAGCCAATACTTGTCTGACCCTCTTGCCACCTTCTTCAGAATGCTTATCGCTAATATATTGGAATGGTGACTCTAAGTTATTCTTCCAGACTAGGTCCTGCTTGAAATAACCGATTTTAACAGTCTCTGAGAATTCAAAGTTACCATCGATCGGTTTAATAATATTCAATAAAGTCTTAATCAACGTAGACTTACCGATACCATTGAATCCTTTAATAACCATCTTCTCACCGCTGACGATAGAGAAATTCAAAGCTTTATCAAATAGAGCTTTACCGTCATATCCAACTTTAAGGTTATTAACATCTAACATCATCCGAGAACTAGGTACTTCGACATATGGAAAGCCAAAACTTGCTGCAGTTTTGCTCCCTGGAGGTGTTAAGACGTCCATATGCGCAAGTTGTTTCTCTCTACTCTTAGCACTCTTAGAACGTGTTCCGGCTTTAAACTTTCTAATATAAGCCTTAGTCTTGGCAATTTTTTCTTGTTGCTTAACGTAGGCCTTCATATAGGTTTCTTTATTGGCGGCCTTTTGCTTAAGAGCTTGATTCAAGGAACCAGTATATTTAGTGATCTTGCCAAATTCAAAATCAGCCACACAGTTAATAATACGGTCTAAGAAGTTATAATCATGGGAAATAACAATAAAAGCACCCTCGAAATTATTCAAATAATCAGCTAACCAGTCAATATGATTAGTATCCAAATAATTCGTTGGCTCATCCAAAAGAATCATATCCGGCTGTTCGAGTAAGATTTTAGCCAAAATAATCTTTGAACGTTGGCCACCACTGAGTTTTGAGACATCATGGTCATAACCGATAGCATCTAATCCTAACCCAGTCGCAACTTGTTGAATTTTGGTATCTAGCTCGTAGAAATCGTTGGCATCTAAGATTTCTTGGAGTTTTCCAGCTTTTTCAAGGTCCTCATCAGTCGGATTATTCATGTAAATCTCATTTAGCTTATCGCTAGTTTCATACAATTTTGAAAACGCTGTCTGCAAATATTCGTAGATAGTCATCCCTGGTGCCAATTTAGCCTGTTGATCCAAATATCCAACCGTTAAATGCTTTTTCCAAGTGATTTTTCCTTCATCTGGTTCAATTTGACCCGTTAAAATCTTAATAAAAGTAGATTTACCTACTCCATTTTGACCAATTATTCCTAAATGGTCTTCTTTATTAACTTGTAGATTAGCAGAATCGTATAATTTCTTATCCAAAAACTGCTGACTTAAATCATGTACCTCTAAAACACTCATATTTATCTCCTTTATACATAAGAAAAGACTGAAACTATTTGTCCCAGTCTTTATCCAAATTATTCTGACGTTTGATTTCTTGTAAAGATTGTATAGTTTTGATTTGTCGTTCCACTATCAAATGAGAACCCTCTGGCCTCATTCAATGTATTTAATCTAGTTTCTTCATTATTCAATTGTTCTTCAGAAAGACCTAATTGCTTTCTTAGTTTGTTTGATACTCGACGCAACTCTTTAGTTGGGGCCACTTCATATGAAGAACCGTTAATCATTGAGCCATAGCCTTGAACGTGATCAGAATCGATGTTCTTAGCAGCTCCACGATAATTAAAGAAGACTGACTGCATATCACTAAAACTTAAATTAGTAGTCATTGAACTAGAAATACTATTCAAAACTTTTTGATAATGCGTAAACGTATTAGCACTAGCAGCGCTCTTAATAATTGCTGTGATAACTTGACGTTGTCTCTTTTGACGACCATAGTCACCTTCAGGATCTTCATAACGCATTCGTGAATAATCTAGCGCTTGCTTACCATTCAAATGCATCTTACCCTTCTTGAAATGAGACTCTTTCTCACCCGTATCACCATAAGAGAAACTAAATGGTACATTAACATCTACACCACCAACAGCGTTAACAATCTGCTTAAGTGAATTAAAATCTACTTTAACATAGTAGTCAATTGGCACATTCAACAATTTTTCAGTTGTTGCTACGGCGCTACCTTCATTACCAATGTTATAAGCCGAATTGATCTTTTGAATTTTCTTGGTATTGTTAGTACTGCTCTTCCAAATTTGAGCCATTGTATCACGTGGAACGGAAACCATCGTCGTCTTGTTAGTCTTTGGATTAACTGTTACAACGATCATCGTATCCGAGTTTCCTCGATAATTAGTCTCGGTATCTCTGATTCCATTATCAGTCGTATCAACCCCTAGTAAAAGAATTGAGATTGGTTTTTTATCATTAATACGTGTAGAAACTTTTTTACCATCAATGGCCTTATAAGTCTTACCTAAAGAGTTCTGGGCTTGAGCATAAAGTCGAAAACCGTAAGCACCCATGACAAAAATCATAACTAAGAATACTAATCCTAGGATCTTAACGAAGGGACGTTTGATTTTCCCAGCGTTGTTAGAAGCTAAAGCACTGTTACGAGATCTTTGTCGATGTTGCCTAGACATATTGTCGTTCTTATTATTATCCATAAATAAACTCCGATTAATTTGCTATCTACATTAAAAACAAATTCTCTCTATATTATAGTAGATAGGATGCAATTATACAGCTTAATTCAATTGAATTAAAATTAAATTTTAAATGGCCGCATTCCTAAATTATAATTTTTTAACACAATCTGTCAATTTTACAAAAAACATTTTAGTTAATTATTAATTAAAATATAACAAAATATCTATCTCATTATTTAGAACTTTTTCTTGTGTATTTCATGTATAATTTCTTCCGTAGGAGGATTTGAATAATGTCAGATGCAAGTAATGCAAAGACGTTTAGATGGTGGAACATTGCCTTATTAGGCTTTACCACCGTTTGGGGTCTTAATAATGTTATCAACAACTTCGCCAACCAAGGTTTAGCTGTTGTAACATCATGGATTTTAATCATGGTTCTTTATTTCGTTCCATACACTTTAATGGTGGGACAATTGGGATCCGCTTTTCAAGAGGCTGGTGGAGGAGTTAGTTCTTGGGTCAAAGCTCTTTCTAACAATAAACTAGCATATTTCGCTGCCTGGACTTACTGGGTAGTGCACGTTCCATATCTTGCTCAAAAACCACAAATTATCATGGTTAGTTTGAGCTGGTTATTCAAGGGAAATGGTTCTTTCATCAAAACTGCTTCACCGTTTATCGTACAAGGTGCAAGTTTAATTATCTTCTTGCTCTTTGTCTGGTTAGCTAGTAAAGGAACTGCTACTTTGAATAATCTTGGTAGTATTGCCGGTATCGCTATGTTTGCTATGTCAATGCTATTTATTATCTTAGGTGTCAGTGCTCCATTTATCACTCATGTCCAAATCGCTACACCAAACATGACTGATATTCACACTTACATTCCTAAATTTGATTTCCAATACTTCACGACGATTTCCATGTTAGTTTTCGCCGTTGGTGGTTCAGAAAAAATTTCACCTTATGTTAATAAGACTAAAAATGCTTCTAAGGAGTTCCCACTCGGTATGATCATCTTAGCCGTGATGGTAGCTGTTTCTGCAATCTTAGGATCATTTGCCATCGGTATGATCGTTAACTCAAATCATATTCCAGCCGATTTGATGGCTAACGGCGCTTACCAAGCTTTCCAATTTTTAGGTAATAGTTTCCACGTTGGTAATTTATTCGTCTGGGCTTTTGCCATTACCAACACAATTGCTTCAGCTGCGGCCTTAGCAATTTCTATTGACGCTCCATTACGTATGCTTTTAGGTGATGCTGATAAGAAATACATCCCTAGAGGTCTTTTGAAGAAAAATAAACGTGGTGTAGCTATCAATGGTTACAAGTTAACTGCTATTTTAGTTTCTATCTTAATCATCGTTCCTGCTCTTGGAATCAACGGAATGAATGATCTATATAACTGGCTATTGAACCTTAACTCAATCGTTATGCCAATGCGTTACCTTTGGGTATTCTTAGCTTATATGATGCTTTGTCGTCAATTAGACAAATTTAAGTCAGATTACATGTTCGTTAAGAATAAATACGTCGGCTTTGGTTTCGGATTATGGGCTTTCTTCCTAACGGCCTTTGCCTGCATTCTAGGTATGGTTCCTAAGATGAACATGGCAACCGATCCATCATCATGGTGGTTCCAATTAGCACTTAATATCATCACACCAATTGCTTTGATTGCTTTAGGTTTGATCCTACCTGCTATCGCTAAACGTACTAATAATGAATTAGATGAAATATAGTTAATATCTACTGCACGGATATTAAAAAGATCCTCTAGATTGATTTCGGCTCTTTCTTAAGTTAGGTTAGTAGTAATATTCCGTCCTCCATAGCAAAGCAAATTTGGCTGGAACAATGTGGGCACGACTTGGAGCCTTTGCTAAGCCCAAAACCGGGCAAAGTCTTCAAGCTCGACCTTTCACTAGGCAATAAATTGCCAAGAGAAATTTCACATTTGAGCCAATTTGCTTTGCTATTCCGGACTAGATGGAATTTTCTATTTTTATAGAATCAAACAAATAAGCATCAATTCAGATAAATAGTTAATGCAAACGACTATATCTGAATTGATGCTATTTTTGACTCTGAATTATTTGAAATAAACCATAAATGACGTTATCTAGTCGGTAGTGGCAGCTTTGTGGATGCTCAGTACTGAAATTTCACTTAGCAATTTATTGCTTAGTGAAAGGTCAATCTTGGAGATGATTCCCGGTTTTGGAATTAGCTTCAAGTTGCGCCCAGTACGTTCCAGCGTCCACAAAGCGGAACGGACGACGACATCCAGCACTAACCTAACTTAAGAAAGAACCAGATTGATTTCTAGAGGACCCTTTTTAGTTTGTAGTAGAAGTGGAATTACCATTACTGTCGATTTTTAGATCTGGGACATTTCCACCATAACTTCTGATTTCATTCATAATGTCGATCAATTTTTGCTTTTGATCCTCTTTGTCAGCGTCATTATTCTTATAAGCATCTTTTACTTTTTGAAGCTGTGAATTGTACTGTGGCATTAGTTTATCAACCATGTTTTGCCGTTTCTTCTCACGTTGCTCTTCAATAGCTTCTTTTTCAGATTCATATTGAGCGACCTTTTTATTATCTTTGGCAGCTTGGAACATCGCTTGACTCAAATTCAAATCCTTTTGAAGCTGCAAAATCTGCTTGTTAAAGTCATTTTTAGCACTTTGACGTTTAACATTGCTATTCAAATAACGGATCTTCTGTAATTCGTCTAATTTCTTATTGTACTGCGATTCTTTAATAATTGGGTTGTCGTTGTATTTATCAATTGCTTTTTGAACTTTACGCTCACGTTTGAATTCTTCTTTTTTCGTCAAATGATAAATGATTCGATAATCGAGATTGTACAAACGATTCTCATTTTTATTAGCTTGATTAGTATTGTATTTAGAAAAGTCATTGTCAATGATATCTTGGATACTTGGCTTTTCAGCTTTAGTATTGACTGACAAATTATTACCACTGACCGTTACAGTACTTGGCTTCTTGAAATCGACATCCTTTTGCTTCATTTCATCGACCAAATACTCACCGACTGATTTAAAAGCCTTCATCGCAAGTTGACGTTCTGATGCATTTAGACTGTCTTCTTTTTTATCATCACCAGTCCAATTAGCAATTGTAAAGTCTGGCGTCATTCCAACGAAATATGAATCATAGTTATCATCAGTTGAACCAGTCTTACCAGCAGTATATTTGTAATTATCCAAAGCAGCATCTTTACCCAAACCATCACTAATAACCGATTGCATCGTATTGATCATCATATAACTAGCATTCTTAGTGTAAACGTCTTTTTTCATATGCGTGTTTTGATAAATGTAACGGTCATTATCATTATCGTAAATACTGGAAATGTTGCTAGGATGAATGAATTGCCCACCACGAGAAAATGAACTGTACGCTGAAGCCATTTCCGTCGTTGTTACACCATTTCTAAAGGATCCAATTGCTAGTCTTGGATCTAATTTTTGTGTTGGTGATAAACGCGCAAATTCCATCTTGACCATATCATCATAATAGGTACCTTTAGTATCTTGGGCGGCTAATTTATAAGCGATAGTATTGATCGAGTTTTCTAGAGCGTGACGAACCGTTGTACTACCAGTATAGCCACTATACCAATTATGTACGACTGGATTACCTACAGCCGAGTCAATCACTGTACTTTGCGGTAAATATCCCCGTTCAAAAGCAGGTGCATAAGCCACGATTGGTTTAGCAGTTGAACCTGGTTGATGATACCCATTTATCGTTCGATTAAATTGATCACCATCAGTCGTTCTGCCACCAACTACCGCTATAACGTCACCAGTTTTATTATCAACTACAGTGCTAGAAACTTGTGGGGTCAATTTACCATTAGCCGTTCGACCAGTACATGAAGCATAAGTTTGTTTGATTAAGTCCTCAACTTTATTTTGAACGTTCATATCAATCGTTGTTTGAATTGAATATCCTCCATCCATCAATTGACCATGAGCACGTTCATATTCTTGTTGATATTTCGTATCATATGCCTGACGATCTGCCGCATCTTTAAAGTCATAACGCATTGTAAATCCAGATGATTTCATTAACTCCTCTGTCGCAGAATAAACTGCATAACTCAAAGCATAATTATTAGAGACATCGTTATCGTATTTCTTTTCGTTAAGTTTTAATCCTAATGGTTTTTTGCGTGCTGCTTGATAAGTCTTTTTAGAAATCAAACCTCGCTGGTTAAAAATATACAAAATCATATTCCGACGTTTTTTAGTCCGTTCTGGATATTGAACTGGATCATAATAGACTGGATTATTGGGAATGCCAACTAACATAGCTATTTTATCAATTGATAAATCACTTTGATTCTCTGAGAAATAATAATCAGAAGCGGCGCTAAAGCCATAAGAACCATGTCCCATGTAGACATTATTAATATAAAACTCTAAAATCTGTGACTTAGTAAATTTCTTCTCTAACTGTTGGGCAATTACCATTTCCTTGAGTTTACGAGTTAAGTTTTGCGACTGATCTTGCAAGATAACATTCTTAACTAGTTGCTGCGTCAAAGTTGAACCACCCTCAGTTCGGCGATGCAACAAGGTTGAACCAACTGAACGCATAATGGCATAGAGATCGACACCGTGATGAATATAAAAACGCTGATCTTCGACATCAACTAATCCCTTGCTGATTTTAGGATTGATCTCTTTGATTGGTGTGTAATCCGAACTCGATTGAGCTAATTTTTTGATTACTTTGCCGTTACGGTCGTATATAACGGTCGAATTTCGGGGATGAAAATCAGATTTCTTCAAGCCCTGACTGTAAGAATATCCATCAGCAATCGTATTCTTGATTTCATAGCCATATTTCCACCAAAAACCTCCGGCACTTAAAATAACTAGTAAAACTAATGTCAGAAGAATCCAGGGCCATTTTTTTCTTTTTTTGATTAATTTATGTTCCATCTTTTTCTTACGCATAATTACCCCTAATTAACAAAGAATGTCGTTCCAGTAGAAACTTGTGACATCAAATTGGATAAATCTGACGAACTGATTTGCATACCATTGTTATAACTAGCCGAACCAGCATAGATGAAGCCAATCGTCGAACTATCACCAAAGTAAATCGAACTAGTCAAAGCTGAATTGTTCTTGAACCAAAAGACTGGTGTCGCTGAATTAAAGTCAGTCGTTGTATTCTCTGGATCATTTAAGCCCATTGAAGTTAATTCACTAATGCTTGCATTACTGATATATTGGCCAAAATCACTACTATCACTGTCGGTCACAACGACATCAGAATTATTAGCATTCACGAGTTTTTTAACTGTATACTTACCAGAGCTTACTTTTGAACTAATAACGTTACTATAACCATCCTCAGCAACATACTTACCAGAAACTCTCGTCATCAACGCTAAAGTATTCTTGCTTGAATTGTAATAAAGCACATTTTTACTTGTGATACCAGCTTGATCTAAGGCATCTGACGCTCCAGTAGTCGAATTCATACTCGAAACGATATCGACATTAGCCGGCGTATACTTTTCCGTGAGTGGTGAATTTTTCAAAGCTTCCAACTCTTCTTTAGCTGCAGCTACTTTAGAACTTTCGCCTTTATTGTTGGCAAAATAATTATCCATTTGACTGACCGCTTGAGTCCAATGATTCTTAGTTGTCTTATTTTTGATCAACTTATAATAAGTGTTGACCATTGAAATTTTTTTAAAGCTCAGACTACCCTTATCAGAATTAAATCCATCCCAAGTTTTACTCAAATATTTATCAGCATCTTGAGTCTGTTCATACCAAATTTGAATCGTATCGAGCTTGTTACGTAATTTTTGATAAACATCTTGGTTCTTTTCTTTCAACAATTTTTTATCTAGGTCGTTGATCTTGGCTTCAGTTACGTCATCTCTATAGTGACTCTTGCCATCATAAAAGGCCTTAACTTCTTTAGAACGGTCTTTTCTGGCTTGAATGTAAGCTTCAAGTTCTTGATACTTTTTCTCATTATCAGGAGTAATGATGACTCCATCACTAACATCAATCAATTTACCAATGAAATCTAAAGTCTTATAATTCAAATCAGTCTTAAGAACCTCTAATTCTTTATCCTGATATTGACTAGATATCTTGGACGTAACTACCGCATTAACGACGCCTCTTGAGAGCATGACAAAGAAAATGATGGCAGTGATTACTCCGACAATTCCGGCACCCATCAATAAATATCGTTCAGATTTAGTTTTAGTCCTTAAATCTTTCTTATCTTTCATGATTTTCCCCAAATATCTAGTTCATCTTGTTATTATATATAGTAAATTATCCTGCAAATAAAGGGTGGAAATTTTGAAAAAATTAAACAAAACATATATAAAATGGATCGTCATTTTCCTATTATTAATCGCCATTATTTTCTCATACGCCCTTAATTTAGGAAAAATCAAAGACAAAACAATCAATGATATTTCTAGCTTAACCATTCCGTTCTCTTTGATAGTTAATCCTAATAATATTGACGAAGACATCGCACCCAAAGCCATTTCATTGAAGACCGACTTGAATAGTTCTAAAACGGACGCTTTGAATTTAATCAGTTCTATCAATGATGACTATGATAATACAAAACAACTGTCATTTTTATCCAATGACCAAGAAGAATCTTTATTAAAGAAGGTTCATCAAAAGTCACACCGTTATATCGGTAAGATGACATTGTTAAATTTCGGCAAAGATACTCATGGAAAATATATCACCGTCAGTTGTAACCGTTATGACGATACAAAAAATATCGTTAGCTACCGTTATCGCCTTTATTCCAAAGAAGATACGATCACTTCGGCTAAATATCTCAATACCAAGTCTAACAAATATCCACCAAAATACATCTTTAAAGATATTGAACTAGGTAAGTTTGGTACGACTGAAGCAGATGCCTTCATGCAACGATTAAAGACGGCTATTATCAATTCCAATTTGACGGCCACTAATGCTAGTGAACCTGGTAATTTTAACCAGATCTCCATCAACTTAGGTTTGAATCCTGACAAGAGCAATATTGGCTTGTACACCCTAGCTAAAAATTCCAACTCACGAGTCAGCAATTCTAGTATCGTCGGATATCAAGTTTCTGATGTTCCGCGCTATACTAGGATTTACATTAAGCAATTAAGTAAAGACAACAGTTACTACTATACGTTAACTTTCAGCCGCAATAGTGGACATTTCATCAATTTGCAACGTGGTATTATTTCGACTGATTCTAAAAATTAATAAAATAAGCCTAATCAGAATTTGTTCTGACTGGGCTTATTTTATTTCTTATTCTCATTATTGCGCAAAATACCATCAATAATATCTTGCAAACTCACCTGTGACATGCTTTCTTCCGCATCGTTTTGGACTTTTTGATAAACTTCTCGCAATGTATCTTGAATATTGCCACCAACGATACATTTAGGATTAGTTTTTTCATCAACGTGAAGTAGGTTTTGATTGTCTTCAATAGCTCGGTAAACATCCAACAACGTTATCTCAGAAGCTTTTCTAGACAATTTAGGAGCAATTTTTCCAGGTGCGCTTTGTAATAATCCAGCTTTTTTCAATCTCGACATCATGCGTCTAACTAAACTGGGATTGGACTCGATACTGCTGGCGATTGCCGTACTTGAAAGATCACCATCTTTACAAATATCAACGTATGCCAAAATATGCACGCCATCACTCAATTTACTGGAAAATTTCAACATCATCACTCCTTCACACTTCTTAATATCATAAGGTACAAAGCAGGTGTTTGACAAACATTATTTACCAACGATTGTTTCGAGTGCTTCTGACAATGGTGTCAATTCTCTACCTAAAACTTCTGGCAAATCATTCGTATCTTCTGCCAAATTACCTTGAGTGATCAAATCTTGAATGGAAAGAATCACTTGAATCGTTCCTTCATCCATTCCGGCTTTTTGTAATACTTGACTGTATTCTGAATCACTTAATTTCATAGCTTTAACTTTTAATGCAGCGGCTAAATCTTGATAAGTTCGACTCTTTCCCGCAAATTCATAAATCTTCTTAGGGTTTGTTTGAGCCAATACTAAAGCAGCGGCTTCTGAATACTCTGATTCCAAAGCCCAACCGACTTTACCAGCGGCTGAATATACTAGTCCCTGTGTTGCAGCATTTTTTAACGAATCGGCTTCATTTTCCAAATACCAATTATTGCGTAAAAATGAATAGTCAATTCCTGATTCTTTGATCAACTTCTCAGTCATTTGGTGATCCTCAGCTAAAGGAGCTGTAGCTGTATCAGCATGAGGGAAACTAGTATAGGCAATGTATTTCACTTTTGCATTTTTGGCGGCAGTAACGACATTTTCATGCTGAGTAGCGCGGGAAACTTCTCCACCGGGTTGTGATGAAATAAAGAGCAATTTATCAATACCTTGAAGTGATTCAGTCAATTGTCCCACATCGTTATAATCACCCAAACGTACTTCTACGCCTTCAGGTACGATTGCTTGTGCTTTTTGAGTGTTACGAGCCAAAGCCACTACATCTGTAGCGGGAACTAATTCAACTAATTTTTTGAGTGCATTTTGACCAAAGTGACCAGTTGAACCTGTGATTGCATATTTTGTCATAAAAAAATCCTTCTTCCATAAATGTCCAATTTATATGTTACTTTATTATTAACTTGTATTTATTATGTTAACACGTTTATCTTTAAACGCAAGAATTTAGATTTTCAAACACAACAGCAACAAAAAAAGCCACCAAGTATTACGCTCAGTGACTCAGAATTTATAATTAGTTTTTCCAAACATCATTTACTTCAATAGTTTGTTCACGATCAGGACCAACCGAAACAGTAGCGTATTCAACGCCTAATTGGTCTTTGATGAAGTCTAGATAGTCTCTAGCTTGTTGTGGCAAGTCGTTGAGGCTCTTAGCTTGAGTCATGTCTTCAGTCCAACCTTTGAAGGTCTTGTAAACAGGTTTGCACTTAGCTAAAACATTCAAGTTAGCAGGATATTCGTCAATAATCTTACCATTTAAGTCATAGCCGGTGCAGACTTTGATTTCATCTAGGCCAGTCAAAACATCCAAGCAGTTCAATGACAAGTGTGTCACACCAGCCACGTTACATGAATGCTTCAAAACAACCAAATCAATCCAGCCAACACGACGAGGACGATGTGTAACAGTTCCATATTCATGGCCTGCTTCACGCAAGAAGTCCCCTGTCTTGTTTAATTGTTCTGTAGGAAATGGTCCTGCACCGACACGTGATGTATAGGCTTTAACGACTCCAATCACATTGTCGATCAAAGGAGCACCAACACCTGCACCAGTAGTTACACCACCCGCAGGATTTGAAGAAGTAACATAAGGATAAGTACCATGGTCGATATCAAGCATGATTCCTTGTGCACCTTCAAATAGAACATTTTTGCCATTCTTTAGTTCTTTATTCAAGTAGGCAGAAGTATCGATAACACGTTCTTTTAAGTCTTGACCAATTTGGTAATATTTTTCAAAAATATCATCAAACTTCATTGGTTCAGCACCATAAATTTTAGTAAACAATGCATTCTTTTGTTCAAGATTTTGTGTCAACAATTCTTTGAATAAGTCTTTATCAAGAATATCAGCCATTCTGATACCAACACGTGAAGCTTTGTCAGTATATGCAGGTCCAATTCCACGGTTAGTAGTACCAACTTTAGAATCCCCCTTAGCTTGTTCTTGCAACTTATCTAATTGAATGTGATAAGGCAAAATCAATTGAGCGCGGTTAGAAATCTTCAAATTAGTTGTATCTACTCCTTGTTCGTGGAGACGATTCAATTCTTCTTGAAGTGATTCGAGGTTTAAAACAACCCCATTTCCAATAACACTAGTTTTATCTGAATACAAAATACCTGAAGGAACGGATCTTAATTTGTAAACGTTGTTATCGATATTCAAAGTGTGGCCGGCATTATCTCCACCTTGGTAACGTGCAATAATATTAGCTTCACCACTGAAATAATCGGTAATCTTACCTTTACCTTCATCGCCCCATTGGGTACCTACTACAACAACTGTCGTCATTTCTTCTACACCTACACTATTTAATTTTCTGGAATATTCGCTATCGATGAAAACTTATTATAAGATTTCACGAACAATAACTTGGCCGTTCCACGTGGACCTGAACGGTTCTTACTGATGATTACTTCAACTTCACCGACATCTTGGTCTTCAGGTTCTTCCTCGTTATTGTCATCCCCATCTTCATCACGATAATAATCATCACGATAAAGAAAGGCAACGATATCCGCATCCTGTTCAATTGAACCAGATTCACGGATATCTGACAACATCGGTCTTTTATCCTGACGAGCTTCGACACCACGGGAAAGCTGTGATAATGCGATTACTGGCACATGGAGTTCCTTAGCTAATTTTTTTAAATTACGAGAAATAACAGAAACTTCTTGTTGTCGATTTTCTTGACCAGTTCCTTCGATTAATTGCAAATAATCAATAACTACTAAGTCCAAATGACCACTTTCTTTCAAAAGTCGACGACATTTAGATCTAATTTCTGCCATCTTGATACCAGGAGTGTCATCAATGTAAATATTGGTCCGGGATAAACTTCCCATTGCAACTACCAAACTATTCCATTGATTCTCGTCCAATTTACCCGTTCTCAGAGCATTTGCGTCGATGCTACCTTCAGAACATAGCATACGGTTAACTAACGACTCAGCACTCATTTCTAGGGAAAACATCGCTACTGTGGCATTAGACTTAGTAGCAGCATTTTGAGCCACATTTAGAACGAAAGCTGTTTTACCAACACCAGGACGAGCGGCCAAAATAATCAATTCATCCTTGTGCAAACCAGTCGTCATCGCATCAAGGTCTTTGTAACCAGTAGAAAGACCAGTAACATCACTATCTTGGTCATATAATTTATCGATTTCTTCAAAAGAAGCCTTAACAACATCGGAGATACGACGAAAACCTTTGTGATTTCGATTCTCCGATACATCCATGATTTCTCTTTCAGATTGGTCGATGATACTGTCAATGTCTTCATCTTCATCAAAACTGCGTTGAACAATTCCCGTTGCGGCATTGATCAAACGTCTCAAAGTTGATTTATTTTTAACGATCTTAGCGTAATAAGTCGTATTGGCTGCTGTGGGAACAGCATTAGCTAATTCTGCCAAATAACTAACTCCACCAATATCCTCAATTTGATTTGCCCGATCCAATTCATTTTGAACCGTCACGACATCGACTGGCTCTTCAGCATCGTTCAAATTCATCATCGCTTGGAATACTAATTGATTAGCATGTTGATAAAAATCATCTGCTTCAACGTATTCCATCGCTTCAATTAAAGCATCCTGACTTAGAAAAACCGCTCCTAATACGGCTTGCTCAGCATCCTTATCATTGGGCGGTATTCTTGAAGTTATATCATTATTCATTTATATCCTACTTCTTTTCAGCAACGTGAACTCTGATGGTAGCTTCGACACCTTCAAACAACTTCACAGGTACATTGATGTATCCAAGTGATTTAACGCCGTCAGAAAGTACCATCTTGTGCTTATCAACTTTGAGTCCGTATTGTTTATTTAATTCTTCAGCAATCTTCTTAGTTGTTACTGAACCAAAGAGACGACCGTCGGCTCCAGCCTTAGCCAAAATTTCAACGACTGTCTTGTCATCTTCAATTTGCACTTTGATTTTTTTAGCTTCTTCTTTTTCTGCTTCATAATCTTTAGCTTCACGGTTTTGTTCAGCTCTTAATTTAGCAACGTTTTGTTTAGTAGCTTCTATAGCTTTCTTATTTTTAATTAAAAAGTTTTGGGCATAACCGTCAGCAACGTTTTTTAATTCACCCTTTTTACCTTTACCTCTAACATCTTCTAGGAAAATAACTTTCATTCTTAGTCCTCCTCTATTTCTTCTCCGAATCAGTCAAAACTGCAACTAATTGTTCCTTGGCGTCTTCTACCGTAGCATCTGAAATCTGCGTTGCGGCATCAGATAAGTGTCCACCACCACCAAGTTTTTCCATAATAACTTGCACATTAACATTTCCCAAACTTCTAGCCGAAATCCCTACTCGACCATCAGGACGTTTGCTAATGACAAATGATGCCTCAACGTTATCTAGTGACAACAACGTATCAGCCGCTTGAGCTACGATGACAGGATCATAAGTCTTATCCTCTTCACCGAAACATACTGCCATATTACCATTGACCATCGTAATTGTTTCAATCAAATGACTCTTCTGAATATATGAGTCGACATTTTCTTTCAAAACGTTTTGGATGATAGCTTCGTCAGCACCCACAGAACGTAAGTAACTAGCGGCATCGAAAGTTCTCGTACCAGTTCTAAGCGAGAATGACTTCGTATCGACTGTGATTCCAGCCAATAATGCTGTGGCTTCAATTTTTTCGATAGCCTTCTTATTCTTAGGTTGATATTCGAGCATTTCTGTAATCAATTCACTAGTTGATGAAGCATATGGTTCAATATAGATCAACATTGGATTTTCTGGGAATTCCTCACCACGTCTATGATGATCGATCACAACAACTTTGTTATTATCGCCGTCGATCAAATTAGGGTTGATGGAAATACTTTGCTTAGAATGGTCGACCATCACGATCAAAGTCTTTGGTGTTTTTATTGCAACTGACTCATCAGGTGAAATGATATCCTTTTGAATATCTGGTTCTTCTTTAGCCATTGCCAAAAGTCGACTGACATCAGAATGCAATGTATTAGGATTGATGACAATTTTACATGGTGTATTATTCATCAAAGAAATTCGTCTGATACCTAAAGATGATCCCAAAACATCCATATCGGGATGTGAGTGACCCATAACGATAACTTGATCACTATCTTTCAGCAATTCTTGCAAGGCTTCACTGATCATTCGAGCCCGGACACGAGTTCTCTTTTCCATTGGATCAGTATTTCCACCGTAGAAACGAGCTTTCTCACCGATTTCCTTAACAACGACTTGATCGCCTCCACGACCTAATGCTAAGTTAAGGTTCTTCTGAGCTTCAGTGTTTAATTTATCCAAATCATCAATACCATAAGAGAAACCCATACTCAATGTCAAAGGCACATTTTGTTGCGAAGTATATTCACGAATCGTATCAAGAATTTTAAAACCATTTTTCTCCATTGTAAAGATTTTACCCGTATAAGCCATGATAAAGAAATGGTCATCATCAATTCGTTTCAAGAACATCTGTTGATCAAAAGCCCAATTCGACAATTCGTTAGTAACGTAGTTGTCCAAATTAGAAATATCCCGATCACTCATTGATTGAGTAATTTCGGCATAATTATCCAAATAGACTTGACCAATAACCGAACGATTATCTTCATATCTTTTTTCAATTTTTGAATAATGCGTAATATCAAACAAATAAATCACTTTTAATTCTGGTTGGATTTGTACCAAAAAATCTTTGTCATCTATTTGAATAGTACGATTATCAGTATGACCCACATCATCGACCAAACTTGATAATTGAGCCGAAACGTCCGCAATCGTCATACTGTTAGATGGATTAAAGCCCGTCTTTTCGACAAAGTAAGGATTTACCCATTGAATCTGTTTATCAGTATCGTATAAAAGTATGCCCAAAGGATATTCAACGAAACTGTTATCTGTTCCCCGATCAATTCGATATTGCAGATTGTTAGTATATTTACCTGCTTTCTCACCTAATAAAAGGAAGAGATAAACAAATAAAACCAACGAAATAATCACTAAGATAGCTTGAATATAGCCGGCAATAGAACCGTGAATCAAGCCAACGATTAAAATCGAAAACAACATCACAATCAAAGAGACCGCTGTTAATTGAGTTGAATGATCAACTCGAGAAAGGAAGAATTTCAGATTAGCTTTTATCTTTTTCATATTAGTCCCCTCTTAGATATACCCCTTAATTTTATCACAGCCGACTTCTTCTTTCTTCTATATATTACACTGAAAATCAAATCTTAAAATCGGTAATTTTTAGAAACAAAAACGCCAGAATTCCTGACATACTTTGAGAATCCTGATGCTGATTATTTATTCATCATCTTTGATAGTTTTTACATGCATTTTTTCATAAAGAGACATAAAAAGTGTGAAAAAAATTGTGAAAATCAAAGCTGAAATTATCTCTTTAAAACTGAATAAAACATTAAAAAAACCTTCATTAAAATAGAATAAAGAGTGCAATATCCAAAAGCCAACAAATTCAAGTGGTGCTATTCTGACCCAACTGTGCTGTAGTCTTTTAACAAATTCCTTTTTATCTTCTGGACTGACCTCTTTTACGAGGAGTCTTTTCTTAGCCATAGGAATGAGCATGAATCCATAGACGAGAAAGAGTACTCCAATAGCTTGAACAAAAGTGGATATATAAAACAAGGTTTCAAAATCTGCAATTTGACTGTTTGACGCATAAACAACAATTCCAAAACCAAATAATAATTCAAAGACAAACAGAACAAATACCGTTCTAGTAGCGAAGATGCCAACTTCTTTTTGGATTCTTTCATCTACGAAGACGTTTTTCCCAATGAACCATTTGATGAGTTTTTTATCTAGCTTTTTCATGCGTTCCATCCCCTTAATTTTAAACATACTTTAACTTTCTTTTTTATCTCTCCAAAATAACGTATTTAAGTCCGTGTTCAATTCCCAGGCCAATTTCAAACATAAATCTAACGATGGATTGTATTTATCATTTTCAATTAGATTAATCGTTTGACGAGCTACACCGACTTTTTCCGCCAGTGCCATTTGTGATAACTTCTGAGCACGACGATATTCACGAACATGATTCATAACTACACCTTTTTTCCTTCAAAAAAATGTCATATATATTTTACATTAATAGTATACAATCTCATTGTATTTTTTGTCAAATATATATGACATAATTTAGTAAGCGATATCATTAATGTTGCTGATTTAATCATTTTAGGACTAGAAAAAGCATCTTTTTAGATCGAGATTATTGTCCTTCTAAAAAGATGCTTGATGTTAGGTTTTTATTTGATTTGAGAATCAACGCAAGGTCGTGGCATAACACGCTCTAAGCGGCGAAGCTAAAACAAATGGTTCGCAAGACGACGCAAGGTCGCTTGCATAACACGCTCTAAGCGGCAAAGCCGCAAAGAGCGTGTAAAAAAAAAGACCACCATCAAAGTGATCTTTAATTAATTGTGAAGAATTAGTCTTCAGCAACGAATGGTAATAGAGCCATGATTCTTGCTCTCTTGATAGCTACAGTAAGCTTACGTTGGTTCTTAGCACTTGTACCTGTAACACGTCTTGGCAAAATCTTACCACGTTCTGAGATAAATCTCTTAAGTAATTCTGTATCTTTGTAATCGATGTATTCGATATGGTTAGCAGCGATGAAGTCAACTTTACGTCTTCTACGTCCGCCTCTTCTTTGTTGGGCCATTATAGATTGCTCCCTTCTATATTAAAATGGTAAATCATCATCAGAAATGTCAATCGGTTTGCTATTGTTAGCAAAAGGATCGCCACTATTATTGTTAGAATTGTTAGATTGATTATTGTTATTAGAATTGTTGTTACTATTATCGAAATTACTGTTGCCAGCATTATTTCCATAATTGTTATTATTATTTCCAAACGGAGACTGACTTGATTGATTGTTGTTATTATAGCTAGGTGCTTGATTGGAATTGTTACCGGCGTTTCTCTTTTCACTTTCGGCACGAGATTCTAACAAGGAGAAGTTTTCTACAACTACTTCTGTTACGTATACTCGTTGTCCTTGTTGGTTTTCATAGTTACGTGTTTGAAGACGTCCATCAATACCTACAAGAGAACCTTTATTAGTGAAATTAGAAAAATTCTCGGCAGCTTTTCTCCAAATGACACAATTGATAAAATCGGCTTCACGTTCACCTTGAGAATTAGTAAATTGTCTGTTTACAGCAACTGTAAAACTGGCAACCGCTGCTCCATTAGCAGTATATCTTAATTCTGGATCACGTGTCAGGCGTCCAACTAAAACTACTCGATTAATCATTTATCTGCCTCCTTAAATTGTTTCACGTGAAACAATATTAGTCTTCGCGTCTAACGATCATGTGACGAAGAATGTTATCTTCGATCTTTGAAAGACGGTCGAATTCGTTAATTGCTTCATCGTTTTCAGCATCTACGTTGATAATGTGGTAGATACCTTCTTTATAATTAGCAATTTCGTATGCTAAACGTTTCTTTTCCCAGTCTTTTGAGTCGATTACTTTGGCGCCGTTGTCAGTAATGATCTTATCGAAACGATCGATCATTGCCTTCTTTGCGTCTTCTTCCATATCAGGTTTAATGATATATGTGATTTCGTAATGTGCTTCAGCCATGACTGTACACCTCCTTATGGTCTAATGGTTCTCTCTTTTTGAAAGAACAAGGAGCATAAATTAACTACATTTTATACTCACGAAGTATAAGTTTATCATAAACTTCTTAGAATTACTAGAACTAAAAACAAAAAAATCGTTCCTGCCTGACACGCATCCTCTTTTGGATACATAATCAAATTACGCAGAAACGATTATCTTTTAATTTTCTTTATTTTCAGTTGTTGTATCTGTTGTTTCAGTTGAATCATCATCGTCTGAATCTGATTCATCTTCAGCAATTTTAGTCATAGTTGAAACGATTGAATCATCGTCAACCTTGATCAATCTAACACCTAATGTTGCACGACCAGTTTGTGAAACGCTTTGAACTTCAAAACGAATCATAACACCTTTGTCCGTAATCAACATGATGTCTTCATCACCATTAACGACCATCAAGCCAGCAATTGGACCATTCTTTTCGGTAACGTTGGCAGTCTTGATACCTTTACCACCACGACCTTTAACTGGATATTCTTCAACAGAAGTTCTCTTACCATAACCCTTTTCAGAGATAGTTAAAACCTCTTGACCGGCTTCAGCAATCGATGAACCAATAACATAGTCTTCGTCACGCAATTTAATACCACGAACACCAGCAGCAGTTCTTCCCATTGGACGAACATCACTTTCCTTGAATGTCACAGCATAACCCTTGTGAGTACCGATAACGATAACTTTTTCACCATCAGTCAAGAAGACATTAGTTAATTCATCCTCGTCTTTTAGTGTAATAGCACGAAGGCCGGAATGTCTAATATTGGCAAAGTCAGTTACAGGAGTACGTTTAACAGTTCCTTGCTTAGTAACAAAGAACAAGAACGATTTCTCTGGATCAACATCTTTGTCGACATTGATAACTGTTTGAATCTTCTCGCCTTTTTCGATGTTCAACAAGTTAATAACTGGAATCCCTTTGGCTGTTCGTCCATATTCAGGAACCTCATAACCCTTGATACGGTAAACTTTACCAGCATTAGTGAAGAATAATAGACGGTCATGAGTTGATGTATAAATCATTTGTTCAATGAAATCATCGTCGTGAACACCCATTCCTTGAACACCACGGCCACCACGATTTTGAACACGGAATTCATCCGCTGACAAACGTTTGATATAACCATTATGTGTCAAAACAACTAAGATGTTTTCTTCTTCAATCAAATCTTCGTCTTCGATGTTAGCAACTTCACTAGCACGAATTTCCGTTCTTCTGTCATCCCCGAATTTTTCTTGAATTTCAAGCAATTCATCATAGATGATCTTATCAACACGTTCAGGCGTAGCCAAAATATCTTTGTAGTCAGCAATCTTAGTTAACAAGTCTTGATATTCAGCTTCAACTTTGTCACGTTCCAAACCTGTCAAACGAACCAAACGCATATCTAGGATGGCTTGTGATTGTTTGTCAGATAGTTTGAAACTGTCCATCAAAGTTTGCTTAGCTACAGCTGAAGTTTGAGAGCCACGGATGATCTTGATGATTTCATCAATGTGGTCCAAAGCAATTCTTAAACCTTCTAGAATATGAGCACGAGCTTGAGCACGTCTCAATTCATATTCAGTTCTTCTTCTAATAACAACTTCTTGGTGCTTCAAATATTCAACCAAAACACCTTTTAGTGAGAAGACCTTAGGTGTTTTGCCAACGATAGCAACCATGTTGATACCATAAGAAATTTGAAGTTGGGTCAATTTATAAAGATTGTTCAAAACGACTGAAGCACTCATATCACGACGAAGATCGATAACGATACGCATACCTTCACGGTCAGATTCATCGTTTAGATCAGTGATTCCTTCAATTTTCTTTTCACGAGCTAAATCAGCGATTCTTTCAACTAATTTGGCTTTGTTGACCATGTATGGAAGTTCAGTCACGATGATTTGCTCAGCGCCACTCTTCTTCGTTACAACATCAACTTTGGCACGCAAGATAATTGTTCCACGACCATGTTCGTAGGCTTTTCTAATACCAGAACGGCCCATGATGATACCACCAGTTGGGAAGTCAGGTCCGGGAATTGCTTTCATCAAGTCAGCAACAGTTGCATCTTTGTTTCTCATCAAAATGTGCAAAGCATCGATAACTTCTTTTAAGTTGTGTGATGGAATATTAGTTGTCATACCAACGGCAATACCAGTAGCTCCGTTAACCAAAAGATTAGGGAATCTAGCTGGTAAAACAGTTGGTTCTTTTTCTTCACCATCATAATTAGGAATAAGGTCAACAGTATCTTTGTTGATATCACGCAACATTTCAACTGCCATTTTACTCATTCTAGCTTCGGTATAACGCATAGCAGCAGGTGGATCACCATCGATTGAACCAAAGTTTCCGTGTCCATCAACTAGTGGATAACGGTAACTGAAATCCTGCGCCATTCTAACCATTGATTCATAAATAGCGGAATCCCCGTGGGGGTGATATTTACCCATGATGTCACCAACGAAACGAGCACTCTTCTTGTATGGTTTATCAGGTGTAACACCTAATTCATTCATACCATAAAGAATACGACGATGAACTGGTTTGAGGCCATCACGAACGTCTGGTAGCGCACGTGACACGATAACACTAGCAGCGTAGTCAACGAAGGAATTCTTCATGACTTCTGTCAAGTTAACATTTTCTATTCTATGATCTGCCATTAAATTGCCATCCTCCTTAATAATCTACTTCTGCATAACGTGCATTTGCTTCAATGAATTCTCTTCTAGGTTCAACTTTGTCACCCATCAACATTGAGAAAATCTTGTTAGCTTCGATAGCGTCATCCAAGTTAACACGATCCAATCTTCTCTTTTCTGGGTCCATAGTTGTTTCCCACAATTGGTCAGCATCCATTTCACCAAGACCCTTGTAACGTTGAATCTTTGGTTCTGGCTTTGGTGGCAATTGTTCAACGAAGTCATCTTTTTCTTTATCAGTATCAAAGTATCTCATCATCTTACCTTGACGAACTTGATACAAAGGTGGCTTGGCGATATAAACATATCCTGCATCAACGACCGGACGCATGTATCTATAAAGCAATGTCAATAACAAGGTTCTAATGTGGGCCCCATCGACATCAGCATCGGTCATGATAATAACTTTGTGATATCTAGCTTTAGAAATATCGAAATCTTCTCCAAAACCAGTACCCATAGCTGTAAAGAGCGTCCTAATTTCTTCATTAGCTAAAATTTTGTCCATCGAAGCTTTTTCAACATTCAAAATCTTACCTCTAATTGGCAAAATAGCTTGAGTCAAACGTGAACGACCAGTTTTAGCAGAACCACCGGCTGAATCACCTTCGACGATGAATAATTCGGAAATTTCTGGATCTTTACTTGAGTTATCAGCTAATTTACCAGGAAGATTACTGATTTCTAGACCATTTTGCTTTCTAGTTACTTCACGAGCTCTCTTGGCAGCCAAACGTGCTTTAGTAGCAAGTGAACCTTTTTCAACAATCTTCTTAGCAATGTCAGGATTTTCCATTAAGAATTTAGAGAAATGTTCACTGAATAGACGGTCAGTGATAGTTCTTGCATCGGAATTTCCTAATTTTGTCTTAGTTTGACCTTCAAATTGTGGATCCGGGTGCTTGATAGAAACAACAGCTGTCATTCCTTCACGAACATCTTCACCAGATAATTTTTCAGTGTCTTTTAATAATTTATTTTTGTGAGCATAATCGTTAATAACACGTGTCAAAGCAGTCTTGAAACCTACTTCATGAGTACCACCTTCATAAGTATGAATGTTATTAGCAAAAGTCATCAAATTAGTATGGAATTCGTCAGTATACTGCAAGGAAACTTCAACTGTGATTCCATCTTGAACGCCCTCAAGATAGATTGGTTGGTCGAATAAAACGTCTTTTTCCTTATCCAAGTATTCAACGTAACTTCTAATTCCACCTTCATAGTGGAAGACTAATTTTTCAGCTGTATCAGCTCTTTTATCAGTAAATGTAAGTTTTAATCCTTTATTTAAGAAAGCCAATTCACGAATTCTAGTTGTTAAAACTTCGTCATCGTAAACAGTTGTTTCCGTAAAAATATCTGGATCAGGTACGAAATGAACTCGAGTTCCATGATCGAATTCATTAGCGTCGCCTAAGACATGCATTGAATGTTTAACTTTTCCACGTTCAAAATCGATGCCGTAACGTTTACCGCCACGAACAACTTGAACATCTAGTTCACTACTCAAAGCATTAACTACGGAAGCACCAACACCGTGCAAACCACCAGAAACCTTATATCCGCCGCCACCGAATTTACCACCGGCATGCAAGATAGTATAAACAGTTTCTAGAGCAGGCTTTCCTGTCTTCTTTTGAATATCAACTGGGATACCACGACCATCATCAGTTACGGTAATGGAATTATCTGGTTCAACAGTCACTTCGATTTTTGTAGCAAAACCAGCTAAAGCTTCATCAATACCATTATCAATAATTTCCCAAACAAGATGGTGTAAACCTTGTTTACTAGTCGACCCAATATACATACCAGGACGTTTACGAACAGCCTCTAGTCCTTCAAGAACTTGAATTTGACTCGCGTCGTATTCTTCGACTTGTTCTTCTCTTTTTTCTAGCTCAGCTTTTCTGTCTTCAGCCATTAAATCTCCTCCTGTTGAACTTTGCCATTATTAATATTTAAAATATTAGGATTTTTAACTAATTCTGGATCGACATCGTCAATTGAAGTTGTCGTAATGAAAGTTTGAATACCTTTCTTAATGGACGACAACAAATGAGTCTGTCTTTTATGGTCTAATTCAGATAAAACATCGTCCAACAATAATATCGGATAATCCCCTACCTGATCTTTAATTAACTCGACTTCGGCTAATTTCAAGCTCAAAGCAACTGAACGCTGTTGACCTTGAGAGCCGAAATCTTGAACATTCTTCTCATTGACTAAGAATTTAATATCATCACGATGTGGTCCAAATAAAGTCACACCACGTTTGATTTCTTTTTGATAGTTCTGTTTGAAATTATCTTTGAAAGTATCATAAATATTTTCAAGAGATTTTCCCTCAACATTGAAAAAAGTTTTGTAAACAATTTTGAGATTTTCATTATTCTCAGTTATGTTTCCATGAATCTTTTCAATGTGATTTTGCAATTTCTGTAAAAACTGTAACCGCGAAAAAATAACTTCAGCACAATATGCCGAAAACTGATCCGACAAAACGTCTAAATAAATCATATCGTTTGCTTGATGATGTTGAAGTTTTTTTAAATAGGCATTTCTTTGCTTTAAAACAGCTTTGAATTGGCTCATTGTCTTCAAATATTGAGCGGACATTTGGCCAAATTCCATATCAATGAATTTGCGACGAATCCCGGGATTGCCCTTAACGATTGAAAGGTCTTCGGGCGAAAAAAGAACAACATTCAAATTACCGATATAACTGGATAACTTACGTTGTTCTAAATTATTCAATTTCGCTTTTTTACCTGACTTGCTAATGACCAAGTCTAATTTCAAACGACTGGAATTATCTTTGATCACTGTCCCAGAAATTCTGGCAAAATCACTGCCCCATCTAATTAAATCCTTGTCATTGCTAGTCCGATGACTTCTCGTCAGAGCTAAAAAGTACATAGACTCTAATAAATTGGTCTTGCCTTGAGCATTCTCTCCCAAAAAAACATTGATTGCGGGTGAAAAATTGACGTTTAAGGATTCGTAGTTGCGATAATTTTGAAGTTTTAATTCTTTAACAAACATTTATTCAATTTCAAAAGTTTGCTCACCAACAACGACGACGTCCCCAGAACGCAACTTCTTACCACGGCGATCTTCAGGACTGCCATTAAGTAACACTGAATTTTCTCGTAAGAACCATTTGGCTTGACCGCCAGTAGCAATGACTCCGGTATCTTTCAATAGTTGACCTAAAGTAATGAATTCAGTTTCTAGCTTAATTTTTTCAGACATAGTAACACCCTATTTATTAGATTTATCCATTAATGACATAACAATATTATAGTTGTTTTCACAATAAAAGACAACTTAGAACCAAATATCAGGCGATTTAAGCAATTTTTGAAATAATGAGTATCCACCCACTAAAATCACTTAAAAAAAGTCCAATCGCTAATATACCGTCTTTAAATCTATAATAATAAAAAAAATAGACCAAACCGAAAGTGAGACTGCTGAAAAAGTAGTTAACTTAATGAGGAAATCGTTACTTGAATGCGAAAGCATTCGGTAACGCTTTCTTTTTTGTTATAATTAGGCATCGAGGTGATTGAGATGCTCCCTAAACAAAATAAA